>X363_Desmarests_Spiny_Pocket_Mouse__coassemble_19_pt1 | contig 302344 bp, 282 predicted proteins | sample X363_Desmarests_Spiny_Pocket_Mouse__metabat2_high_PE_020 | metagenome-assembled genome bin X363_Desmarests_Spiny_Pocket_Mouse
CATTACTAAAACCCTAAACCTCTTCCGAAGTTTAGGGTTTTTCTACAGACTGAAAAGAGCTATCTCATAAAGGAGATAGCTCTTTTGATAAATGTTCTTATTGCAATTGCTTCAGGACAGCGGTTTTGTTGTGTGTCTAAAGGCTTTATATTTTTATAAATTCCTTTACCTTGTCAATATTATATTTCCCCTGATAGTAGCCGAGGTTATAAATATCTCTCTGCTGTTCAGGGCTTACATTGAGTGTTCCGCAGTGAAGCGGCTCTTCAGGGCAGATAACAAGTGCCCTGCCCAGCTTTTGCTGTTCAAATATATATTCTCTCTGTGCGTTGTACATATTATGGCGGTTAAGAATTGCCTCTGCTACAAGCGGATATTTTTTCATTACCTTTTTTATTGCATTTGAGTGACCCATAGGCTGCTTTTTATAGTTTTTATCCTGAGTAAGAATAACCACACATTTTTCACATCCGTCATCAAAAGCTCTTTTGAGCGGTATTGAGTCTGTAACTCCGCCGTCATAATAGAAATCCTTGCCGATTTGTACCGGCTTTGCGGCAAGCGGCAGAGCACAGCTTGCTTTTAATTCCTCGCATCCGCCGCGAAAATCGGTAGGATAAAAATATTCGGGCTTGCCTGTCAGCGCATTTGTGGCAACTGCACACATTGTTGCATAAGAGTTTTCATATGCGTCATAATCAAGCGGATAAATGTCATAGGTAAGCTCACCGAAAATCCAGCCCATATTCATATATTCGCCGTTTTTAAACAGAGAGTTAACGCTCATATAGCGCTTATCGCCTGAATATTCAATATATATATCCCTCATTCTGTGAAGATTTTTTCCCAGATAGGATACGCCGTTGCAGCTTCCTGCCGACACGCCGATAACGTATGGGAATTCAATATCATTTTCCATAAATGCATCAAGCACTCCGCTTGTGTAAATTGCACGTATTCCGCCGCCTTCTAATACAAGACCTGTTTTATACATAATATCACCATTTTTTTTATATATGATTAGTTTTGCTTTCTGACAATATCATATTCATTGCCGTCGGGACGGAAGTATCTGCAGGTTTTATTTTTTTCCTGCATCAGTCTTACATATTCGTCCTCGTCAAGAACAAGGGAGCAAAAGGATTCATCTGTTTGCTCATCGTATTCGTTATACCAGCATTTTTCACAAAGATTGTCCATTTTCTCACCTGCTTTAAATTATTCTACCCACTGCCTCTCGGTTGCTTAAGAGGTAGTGGGTAGTGAGTTTTAATGATGGAACAGGCGAATACCTGTCATTGCCATTGCCATACCAAAGCTGTCACAGCATTCAATAACAGCCTGATCTCTTACTGAACCGCCGGGCTGAGCAATGTACTTAACGCCTGAACGAGCTGCACGTTCAATGTTGTCCTCAAACGGGAAGAAAGCGTCTGAGCCAAGAGCAACATCCGTCATCTTCTCGTGCCAAGCCTTTTTCTCCTCAGCAGTGAACGGAGCAGGACATTCTGTGAAATATCTCTGCCATACACCGTCCTTGAGTAAATCCTCATATTCATCGCTGATGTAAAGGTCGATTGCATTGTCTGCATCACATTTTCTTATGCCGTCAATGAACGGGAGATTGAGCACCTTTTCGTTTCTTCTCAGCCACAGCATATCAGCTTTGTTGCCCGCCATACGTGTGCAGAGGATACGGCTTTGCTGACCTGCGCCCACACCGAGTGTCTGACCGCCCTGTGCATAAACAACAGAATTTGACTGAGTATATTTTAATGTAATCATTGAAATGAGCAGGTCAATCTTTGCGATTTCGGGGATATCCTTAACCTTTGTAGGCATATCGCTGAATAAGTCCATAGTGATTTTTGCATTGTTGCGCTTTTGCTCAAATTTAATTCCGAATACCTGTTTTGTTTCCATCTCTTCGGGAGTATAGTCAGGGTCAATCTGAATTACAAGGAAATTGCCTCTTCTTTTTGCCTTGAGGATTTCAAGTGCTTCATCAGTATAGCCCGGTGCGATAATACCGTCGCTTACCTCTTTCTGAAGGAATTTTGCCACTGATGCATCACAGATGTCTGAAAGTGCAGCAAAGTCACCGAAGGATGACTGTCTGTCACAGCTTCTTGCTCTTACATATGCCTCGCATATAGGTGAAAGCTCTAAGTCCTCAGGCACCATACATACCTTTCTGTCAACATCGCTCAAAGGCTGTGCAACTGCCGCACCGGCAGGTGAAACGTGCTTGAATGATGCCGCACTCGGAAGCCCTGTTGCCTCCTTAAGCTCCTTTACAAGTTGCCATGAATTGAATGCATCAAGCAGATTGATATATCCGGCAGAGCCGTTTAAAACAGTAAACGGCAGCTCTTTGCCGTCCATATGTATTCTTGCAGGATTTTGGTTTGGGTTACAACCATATTTCAACTTATATTCTGTCATAACTTGCTCCTTTCATCTGTTAAATAATAAAAATAGATAAGAGTATTTTATACTATTAGATTGAAAAATGCAAGTGTAAATGCTACAATATGTAATTATGAACGGAATTTTGTTGGTTAATCATTTTTTGAACAGTGAAAAATATAATGAGCTGCACAGCCATTTAGTCAGAAGTGCAAAAAAGCAAAACATAAATCTGGCAGTAAAAACTAATATGGAGCTTGCAGCGGATAAAGTTAATACGGATTTTGTGCTTCTGTGGGATAAGGATGTCAACCTTGCACGCAGGCTTGAAAAAAGCGGTGTGGCTGTTTTTAATTCCTCCTCATCTGTTGCAATGTGCGACGATAAAGCGAGAACATATATTGAATTGTTGGGTCCTGTTTTGCAGCCTGAAACGCTGATTGCACCAAAGACCTATTTCAATGCTGATATGAGCGGTTTTGTTGACACTGCAATTGAGCGTCTTGGTCTGCCTGTTGTTTTCAAGGAGTGCTTCGGCTCATTCGGTGAGCAGGTGTTTCTGTGTAAAACACGTGAGGATATTATCAGCCATATTAGTGAAAAGCCTTTTATTCTGCAGGAATTTATTAAAGACAGTGCAGGCAGTGATACACGTATCGAAATTGTGGGCGGTAAATTTGTAAGTGCAGTCAAAAGGACTAATCCTGATGACTTTCGTTCAAATGTTACAAACGGAGGTACAATGACTCCTGTTGTGCCTGACAGTAAAACAATTGAAACAGCACTCAAAGCCTGTGAGGTTCTGGGGCTTACCTTCGGCGGAGTGGATATTCTTGATAACGGTATGGTTTGCGAGGTTAATTCAAATGCACATATTATAAATATAATGAATGCTACGGGAATTGATATTGCACCTGTTATTTTTAATGAAATTATGGAGCAGTTAAAATGAGCGGTGTTCTGATTTATACTAAGGAAGAGGCGGAGCGAAACCGTTTTGCAGTCAGTAAATTCAAAGAAAAGCTTGGTGTAAAGCTTGTTGATGAAAGCTATAAAGGCAGTGCCGATTTCGTGATTAACAGAACTAATGATTACAAAACAGCCGAGTATTTTGAGCAAAAGGGTATAAGGGTATTTAATCCCTCCACACTTTCAAGGCTTGCAAATGATAAACAGCTTTGCTATGAATTTATGGCAGATAAAGGCATTGAAATTATGCCTGTTAACTATAAAGGCATTCCTGTTGTTAAAAAGAAAATTGACGGTCACGGCGGTGCTGAGGTTGAAATGCTTACTGAAGCAGAGGCTTTTCAGAAGGGCTATGTTTATCAGAAGCCCTGCGATACTCCCGGAAAGGATTTGAGAGTGTGGGTGCTTGGCGGTGAAATTGTTACCGCAATACTTCGTGAAAGCAAGACTGATTTTCGCTCAAATTTCTGCCTCGGCGCGGCGGCGACGCCTTACAACCTGAACAGTGATGAAAAAAAGCTTGTAAAAAAAATAACCGCTCTTGTAAAAAGCGATTACATCGGAATTGATTTTATTTTTAACGGCGGAAGGCTTGTTTTTAATGAAATTGAAGATACTGTCGGTGCAAGAATGGTTTATGACAAAACAGATATTGATATCATTTCGCTTTATTGTGAATATATAAAAGAAGAGCTGAAAAATGAAAAAAATAATTAAAACTGCCGATACGGAAACTCTTTTTGAACGGCTGGCGGATGACCCGCTTTTCACCGCTGAAAAGTCAGTCTCAGGGCTGAATGTAAGGTATAATGCGGTTTTTACAGTTATCGGAAATCCAAAAATAAACTTAATAAAGCTGTCTGATACGGAGATAAGGGCTGACATTCTGCCTAATGTGCTTATGCTTTTGCTGGCAGCAGCAATAACAATTTTTTTCTGGGTGATTTCTGTTCTCGGTATTTTAAAGGAAGGCTTTCCCATAGGCGGAGTAATCACCGCTTTTATTGCCCCTGTGTTTATGTGGATGCTTGAATGGTTTTATCTGAGCAGAATGGCAAAAATGATTATAGAAGAAATAGAAAAACTCAATAATTAAAAATACCCCTTGCAAATACTTTGCAAGGGGTTAATATTTGTTTAAATTATTAGTCGTTTGCTTTGCCTACTGAGCCGAAGAGCTCCATTTTTTCCTTAACAGTATCACAGATAGCCTGTGCACCGGGAGCAAGAAGCTTACGAGGGTCAAAGCCTTTACCCTGTAAATCCTTACCTTCTTCAACGTACTTACGTGTAGCTTCCTGGAAAGAGAGCTGACACTCTGTATTAACATTGATTTTAGATACACCAAGATCAATAGCCTTTTTAATCATATCCTCAGGGATACCTGTACCGCCGTGAAGAACAAGGGGCATAATACCTGTTTCCTGCTGTACTGCATCAAGTGTTTCAAATGAAAGACCTGCCCAATTTTCAGGATATTTGCCGTGAATATTACCAATACCGGCTGCAAGCATATCAACACCAAGGTCGGCAATCATCTTACATTCCTTTGGATCAGCACATTCACCTGCACCGACAACGCCGTCTTCCTCGCCGCCGATAGAGCCTACCTCAGCCTCGATTGAAAGACCGAGAGCGTGAGCAACATTTACAAGCTCGGTTGTTTTAGCAACATTCTCCTCAATGGGATAATGAGAGCCGTCAAACATAATTGATGTAAAGCCTGCTTTAATGCACTTGTAGCAGCCTTCGTATGAGCCGTGGTCAAGGTGAAGTGCAACAGGAACAGTGATTCCAAGCTCCTCGTCCATTGCCTTAACCATAGCAGCAACGGTCTTGAAGCCTGTCATATATTTGCCTGCACCTTCGGATACACCGAGAATAACAGGGCTGTTCAGCTCCTGAGCGGTTAAAAGAATGGACTTTGTCCACTCAAGGTTGTTGATGTTGAACTGACCAACTGCATAGTGGCCTGCTTTAGCTTTTTTAAGCATTTCTGTTGCAGAAACTAACATAATAACTATCTCCTAATATAATTATAGTAAAATTTACTAAGTTATTATACAACATTATAACTCAAATATCAATAATTATTTATAATCAATGATTTCCTTAGCAGTATAAACCGAATAAATAAAAGGAGCCGACAGAGCATATATCTGCCGACCCCTATGACAAAAATGAAAAGCGAATTAATTTTTACGGTGTTACTGCTCTTTTCCCTTAAGCAGCTTTGACAGCGGTTTGTAGATTATCATTGCGATGATTACACAAATCATTGCTTTGACAAAGGTAAAGGGCAGGTTGAATATCAGCAGTGCCTGGAAAATGTTTTCAACACTCGGCAGTAATGCCTGATACATACCGAGTACTGCTTCCTCAGGGAAGCCGAGCACACTGTAATAAAGCGGATAGATAATGAAATAGTTGGTGAAAACGCTTATGCCTGCCATAGCAGCAGCACCTGCTGTTCCACCAAGCAGTGCGCCCTTTTTAGTTTTCATTTTTTTGTAAATCAAGCCTGCCACAAGTGCAAATACCGCACCGAGAATGAAGTTTGAAAGCTCGCCTACAAAACCGCTCTGGCTTACTGCCATATGTATCAGATTTCTGAGCAGGCAGATAATCACACCTGCAACAGGACCGTAGGCAAATGCACCGATAAGCTCAGGCAAATCCGAAAAATCCAGTTTTATGAAGTTCGGAATTATCGGAATAGAAAACTCGATGTATTGCAGTGCCACACCTACTGCTGTCAGCATTGCCGTGCCCGTTAATGTTCGTACCTTTTTGTTGTTCATCTTTCTTCTCCTTTAGCTGGGAACAAAAGAGAAGCCCCGACCATATAAGGTCGGGGCGCAATGTTTTGACTGACGGCAAAGGGCGTAATAATGCTATTACACCTTGCCAAACATTTTCTCTCATCCGGACTTTAACCGTCGGTATGGGAATTTCACCCATTCAGCTGCATATGCAGGTCGCAGACTTTGACTGCCGGTGAGGAATTACACCTCGCCCCGAAAATATTTATTTATGTGTATTATATGCCGAAAAAACTTATTTGTCAATACTTATTTTTCGTTCGGCATATCCTCTACCTCTTCATAATAATTGTCCATTGAAACATTTTCTTTTGCATTGACTGCTGCGTATTTATCCTGATAATAATTTTCCTTCTTACAGTCAAAGCTGCCGTCAGGCATAACGCTTATTGTCGTGCAGCCACGCTGTGAGCCGTAGTTCATAATTCCGAAATATGCAAGGTAGTCAATTGAATATCCGTATGTAAGCTGAATGCCCTTATAGTTAACGGAAAAATTGTTCAGATGATCGTGACCTACAAAAATACCCTGTGTTGAGCCAAGCTCTACGCATTTGTCAAAAAAACCGTAGTTATAGCTGCTTGAGCAGATCAACAAATCCTTTTCACCGAGCATACCGTATTTATATTTAACATTATCGGTATCTTTGAAATCATTGTTTACATATTCCATCCATGCCTCCTTGAATTCAGGGTTTGGGATGTGATAGAAAGCAAGTGATTTTGGTGTTTTACCGTTATTTTCAGCAGTGAGGCTTTTAACGGTTTCTTCATACCATTTAACCTGATTTTCATGAATTGTATCATATTTCATCATAAGACCCACAAGGTCGTTGTCAACATATGAGTGTGAGTCGAGCATAAACAGGCTCTGTGTGATTTCGCCCTTGGTGTTTTTAACATTTACCACATAGTTGCCTGTGCCGTCAACATCCTCCGGACCGGGCTGGGCAATACAGTGGGGATAATCCTCACCGGCATAAAATTCTGAAATTTGTTCACGGCTGTAATATGAATAGGACTCAGTATCGTGATTGCCGAATGCGTAGCACCAGTAAACACCGAGCTGCTCCATAAGCTCGGCAAAAAGCTTTGCACTGTTTTTGTTGTTCATTGTGCCTGCCTGAAAAGGAACAGGATATGCAATATCACCGGTAACCACAACTAAATCGGGCTTTTCCGCACTGACCATTGAAGCAACTGCATTGAGCGCCATATTATCCTTTTTTGTGCACATAAAGCCTGCACCTATATGTACGTCTGTTAACTGCATAATTTTAAATTCGTCATCAGTCACAAAGGTATAATAGCCGTTGTTATCAATCTCAGGCACAAGCTGATTGTCATATTCAACGGTGCTGATTGATGAAATGAAATCCCTGTTTGATTTAATTCCCACAAGAGAAACAATTACAAACGATGTACAGATAATTGCCATAATCAGAATAATGATAAGTAAAATTCTTAAAAAAATTCTGAATTTCTGCTTCGGTGATTTTTTAACCTTTTCCATAGCCTCTCCTAATCATTAATTAAATATTTGCACTGTGCAGATAGTGTTTTGACTGCACTGACTGCAACAGTAATGCCTATAACAATTGATAATATGCTGTCGATTGCAAAGTTGATTTTAACAGACAGGTTCAGACTTAAAAGTGTTGAAATTGTAATTGCAAAGTCAAGAAAGCTGTCCATTATAAGTGTTTTATATACAGGTGATGAATGCTTTTTATTGATTTTTAAGTAGACAATACCCATAATGAGCTTTGCAAGTGCCGTAACTGCAATAAGTATTGCATACTTGTAAAGGTATGAAATCGGTACAGGGTACATAAGCCTTTCAATACCGTTATATGCAAAATATGCACCTGTAAATGCTAAAATCAGACCTATTACAAATGTTGCAAGGGATTGTGCACGGCTGCTTTTTCTCTCATTAAGCTTAATTGCCAAAATGAAACCCACCAGTGCAATTATACAGGAAAACGTATCGCCCAGATTGTTTATTCCGTCGCAGTAAATAGCAAGCGAGCCTGAGCTTATGCTGACATAAAGCTTAATTAAAAACAGTAAAAAATTTACGGTCAAGCCGAAAACGGCTGCTTTAATGCCCGTTTTTTCCAAAATATCACCACCCGGAACTTAAATTATACCATAATTTATAAAAAATAAAAACGTGTAATAATGCACAAAATATTAAAGGTGATTTTATGGACTTTGCTTATATAATTATTTTATCTTTTGTGTCATTGGCTGTTTTATTCATAATCACAAAAATTATGGGCTTCAGGCAGATAAGTGAAATGAGCTTTTTCGATTATGTTATCGGTATTACCATAGGTTCAATTGCGGCGGAAATGGCAACAAATATTGACCTTGAATGGTGGAAGGGCATACTCGCAATGGTTGTGTACGGTGTTGTGGGTGTACTGCTTTCGATCATTGCACAAAAAAGCATTAAAGCAAGAAAGTTTATTTCAGGCAAGCCGATTATAATTATTGAACGCGGAAAAATCAGTAAAGAGGGTATGAAAAAAGCACGTATTGAGCTTGACGATTTGCTGACAAGCGCAAGGGTAAACGGCTATTTCAATCTTTCTGATATTGATTATGCAATTATGGAAACAACCGGAAAAATAAGCTTTCAGCCTGTTGCACAGAAAAGAGAGCTTAATCCGAAGGATTTCAATTTTGCACCTGAAAGAGAAGGTCTTTATATTAATGTAATTATGGACGGTCATATTATTTACGATAATCTGTCTGTTGCAGGTGTGACAAAAAAAGAGCTTGATAATATGCTTAAAGCCAAAGGCGATAAGCTTGAAAATATTTATCTCGGAACAATCGACATCAATAAACAGTTGACAACCTATCTGAAGTGATATACAATTCTCTTTATAAAGAAAATTAATTATATAATAGTAAACATATAAAATTTTGTTTTGGAGAATTGTTATGGCAGAAGAGAATAAGCATAACCACAGCGGACATTGTGACTGTTGTGAGCACGAACATCATCATAATGACGGCTGCGGCTGCGGTCACGACCATGCACACGAGGAGCTTGACAAAAAGGATTTTGCCTTTAAGGTCAGCTTCGGCGGTGCACTTCTGGTTGTGGGATACATATTGAATGAGCTTGCGGAAAAGGGAGTTTTGAATGTACCTGAATTTGTACCCCTTGTTTGTTTCGGAATATCGTATCTGATAATGGGCTTCGGCATTATTAAGGAAGCAGTCGAGGGAATTATTCACCGCGATATTTTTAATGAAAACTTTTTAATGACCATAGCATCACTCGGTGCATTTGCAGTGGGCGAATATACTGAGGGCTGTACGGTAATGTTTCTTTACACAATCGGCGAATTTTTACAGAGTCTTGCAGTGCAGAGAAGCCGAAAATCAATAAAAAATATGCTTGAGCTTAAGCCGCAGCAGGTTACTGTTATGCGAGGCGGCAGTGAAGCTGTAGTTGCACCCGATGATGTTAAAATCGGTGATTTAATGATAATCAAGCCTGGTGAAAAGCTTGACATTGATGGTGAAATAACCGAGGGCTGTGCCGAGGTTGATATGAAAGCACTTACAGGCGAGTCAATTCCCGTAACAAAAACAGCAGGTGATGAAATACTTGCAGGCTCGGTTATTATTGACGGAGCCGTTACGGTTAAGGCATCAAGAGAATATAAGGACTCAACAGTATCAAAAATACTCGGTATGCTTGAAAATGCTGAGGATAAAAAGTCAGGTGCCGAGCAGTTTATTACCAGATTTGCAAGAATATATACACCTGTCGTTTGCCTTATTGCTCTGCTTGTTATTTTAATTCCGCCGCTTTTTGCAGGCGGAGAGTGGAAGGAATGGATATTCAGAGGACTTTCTGTTCTTGTGGTTTCCTGCCCCTGCGCACTTGTTATTTCCATTCCGCTGAGCTTTTTCGGCGGTATAGGTGCCTGCTCAAAAGAGGGTATTCTTATTAAAGGCGGTAATTATCTTGAGGCACTTGCCAAGGTTGACACAGGCGTTTTTGATAAAACAGGAACTATCACCAGCGGCAAATTTGAATATGTTAACTGCGAATGTCATAATTGTCACTGCAGTGATAACAGTCACCGTGAGCTTTTGAAGATTATTGCAGCCTGCGAACGATATTCAACTCACCCTATTGCAAAATCAATATGCCTTGCCTTTGCGCATTATGCAGACGACTGTGAAGTCAAGGACGCTAAAAATTATCCGGGCAAGGGCGTTTCAGCAGTGGTTGACGGTGTTAAATACTATGTGGGCAATGAAAAGCTGATGCAGGAAACAGGTGTTGATTTTAAAGAAACAAAATCAATCGGCACAGCAGTATATTGTGCTTCGGAAAATGAGTTCAAGGGCAATATTGTTTTTGCCGATATTATAAAGCAGGACAGCAAGGACGCGATTGCAAGGCTGAAATCAATGGGAATTTCAAACACAGTAATGCTGACAGGTGATAAAGAGCCTGTTGCAAAGGATGTTGCCAAAAAAGCAGGAGTGGATACTGTTTTTGCAAGGCTGATGCCTGCCGATAAGGTTGAAAAGGTTACTGAGCTTCAGAAGCAGGGTGCAAAGGTGCTGTATACAGGTGACGGAATAAATGATGCTCCCGTTCTTGCTCAGGCTGATTTGGGTGTTGCAATGGGCGGTGCCGGCAGTGATGTTGCAATAGAAGCAGCCGATATGGTGATTATGGGTGACTCCCTTTCAAAAATCCCCGTGGGCAGAAAAATAGCTAAAAAAGCAATCAGAATTGTTAAGGAAAATATCATTTTTTCACTTGCGGTTAAAATACTTATTATTGTCGGATGTACGGTGGGAATATTTGATGAAAATGCAATGTGGCTTGCCGTTTTCGGTGATGTGGGAGTTTGCCTCATCGCTATCGCCAACTCAATGCGCACAATGATTGTCAGAAAAGAAAAATAAAATAAACAGTAAAAATCCATAGACAGTTTCTGTCTATGGATTTTTTGCTATTTAACCTGATGCTTTTTAAAGCCTCTGCCTGCCAGCGGAAGGGCTATTAATGTGATTGCAAGATATAAAATTATTATCATAGATACAACACTTATAACAGCAATGCCTGTGGGGTAAGACAGATATTCCTTGAATATTGAAATTCCGGACATACCATTGTAGGGCAGAAGCCATGCAATGTGATTCCAGAGTGCGCTGCTCCCGGGTTTAAGAAATATAGGTATAAAAATTATGAGCACATCAATAATCAGTACAGGGAAAGCAGTCCTCATTCTTGAAGAACAGAGCAGTGTAATTGAAACAAGTCCGAGCATAACAGCATATGCAATCACTATTGTAATAAGCGTTGCCTGTAAAAATGTAAGCGGGTAAGGGATGGATGTGTCCATAATCTGTAACGGAAGATTTGCTCCGTCAGCACCTCTTGTTATCAGTGCAATAGCAAGTGCGGTAGCTGCATTGACTGTAAAAACTGCTGTTGCAAATATAAGCGATGTAATGAGCTTTGCATATATGACCTTGCTTTTGCCGTATCTTGTTGAAAGAATGACAGCATCTGTTCCTGACTGATATTCATTTGCAAATACAGATGCAAGTGTTATGCATATGCCCAGAATAGAAATTATAAGCATTACAGCAGTGTCGCCGAAGGAGCTCCAGCCCAGAGCAAAGCCGTATTCATAAGGCTCAATGATTTCCTCGTTTTTATCAAGCCAGTATTCCTTTTCACTTTCGGTTAAATCATTATTGGAGTTAATCTGATTTTTAACCATTTCATTTCTTGTGTTATAAAAATCTGCACCGTTTGTCAAATCAATTTTTGATATGTTGTTGTGACCGAGATGGTTTGGTATATATGTGTTGCCCAGCATATTCATATAACTGCTTTTTGGTGACAGATAGCCGAAATAGATTTCGTCGGTAAATGTGACCTCTCCGTCCTTTTCAATAATAATATTATCAGGGTTATTACGCAGTTCCTGATATTCTCTGAGGTCATGCGTAACACGCTCCTCGGTTATTTCACCTGGAATGCTGTTGTAGCATTCGTGCCTGTATTCAATAGCTTCACTGCGTGAAAGCATATTGCCGTCCTGATCCCATGCCTGAAACTGAAAATATGGCAGTGAAAAGAATAATACTGTTGCAAGAAAGCCGCATACGGTTACTATAATTGTCAGCTTTCTTCTGCATAGCTTTTTCATTTCAAGCTTAATAAGTTCGCTCATTGTTTTTACCTCCTGTCTGTATTTTCATTGCTCTGGAAATGATATATATACAAATCCTCAAGTGTCGGCTGGGCAGGCACTGCAATTGAAAACGGTTTGCTGTCACTGACAATTCTGACAATCGCATTTCCGTTTTCTCCATGGTGAAGATTTACTACGCTGTAATAGGCGTTGACCTTATCAATTTTTGATTCGGGTATTGTGCAGCTCCATACCTTTCCGTCAATTTCATGTGTTATTTCACCGGCAGGTTTGTTTGAAATCAGTCTGCCTTCCTTCATAATAAGAATATAATCTGCAATGTATTCAATGTCAGATACAATATGCGTTGACAGAATCACAATTTTTTCCTTTGCAAAGTCTGCAATAAGGTTGCGGAATTTCACTCTCTCCTTCGGGTCAAGTCCTGCAGTAGGCTCGTCGAGTATAAGTATTTTAGGATTTCCGAGTACTGCCTGTGCAATCCCAAGACGCTGCTTCATTCCGCCTGAAAATGTTTTTATTTTTTTGTTTGCTACACCTGAAAGCGATACTAATTCAAGCAATTGTGTTATCTGCCTTTTTGCTTTGGATTTTGAGATACCCTTCAGTGCTGCAATGTAATACATAAATTCAAGTGCTGTGTAATCAGGGTAATACCCGAAGTGCTGCGGAAGATAGCCTAAAAGCTTCCTGTAATTTTCACCCATACTTTTTGCAGAATTTGTGTCAACGCAGATTTCTCCGTCTGTTGGTGAAAGCACATCGCATATCATTCGCATAAGTGTTGTTTTTCCTGCTCCGTTTGCACCAAGCAGACCGTAAACACCCGGTTTGAGTGTTACGGTTATGCCGTTAACGGCAGTTTTATTGCCGAAGCTTTTGGTGAGATTAATTAATTTAAGCTCCATATTTACCTCCTAATCAATCAAAGCTTTGTGAATTGTATTTTTTGTACAGTTTTTAAGCAAAAGCTGTATTTCAACAGCAGTGCACAAAAGTGATATTGCAAACATAATAAACCATCCGCTTATCAAGGAAGCCTCATACAGTGACGGAGCAATTTCCGAAAGAGCAAATGATCCTGCCATAACAAATACACCCAGTGCAATGCAGTAATAATTACACTCCTTTGAGTGTATATAGTTAAGAATAAAAAGACAGCCGAATGAGGTTATCAGAAACGGAACACAAAGGTACATCAGAATACGGAATAGGCTTATAGGCACAAAAACCGCAGTTATTACAATAATGCAGGTCAGAACAAGAACATCCGTTAAGCCTAAGATAGTCAGCCTTGACAGCATAACCTGATTTAGTGTAAATGGTGTTGATAATTCCATTTCAGCGGTTTTGTACTGAAAAGCTCTTGACAGTTCGCCTGTTCCGAAAATAAATATAAGAGGAACCAATGCAGAAATCAGACCTATTGAATTTGTGCCTGATGAATAGAAAATAACTGCCGTGCAGAATACTAATGCAGAAAACTGACCAAGCCAGACTTTTTTTCTTATGAATTTAATCTGTGAAAGAAAAAATTCTCCAAATGACATAGTTGCTTCAGCAGTACTCAGCCTGCTGATTATTGATGCTGCCTTAAGAACAGTCTGATTTTTCTTTTTTTCATCAGGCGGCGGTGTGGCTGAATAAAGTGCTTTTAACTCTTTTTTCAGATTATTTTTCAAAATATGCATCCTCCTTCATTTTTTTGTTAAGCTGTGTCAGGGCAGTTTTTATACGGTACATAACCGTAAAGCGTGACAATCCCGTTATCTCTGCAATTTCATTTATCTGAAAGCTGTGTCCGAAACGAAGCTGCAGAATTTCCTGCTGTTCTGCTGAGAGAGTATACAGATACTGCTCAAGCATTATTCTGTTTTCTATTTCCTCAGTTTTGTTTTCACACTGTATGTTTTCTGCCATATCAAGTGTAATGGTTGCTTTTTGCCTGCTTTTGTTAATGCATAAATTTCGTGCAATGGTGTAAAGAAGTGCCGTCGGCTTGCCTTTGTCGGTATAGCTGTCCAGATTTTTTACGAAACGAAGAAATGTTTCCTGCGTTAAATCCTCAGCGTCCAAAGGGTTTCTGACTTTCCAGCAGCAGTATTTGTATATTGCGTCATAATTCTGAGAGATAAATTCAGAAATATTATTTTCAGTTAAATCAGAAACGGCTTTAACTCCTGACACCCTTTTCACCCCTTTGCTGTGTTTGAATCGATTCTATTATGTATAACAATCCGCAACAATAAAATGTGCAAAGATTTAGAAAAAATTTTATAATATTTTTATTATTAAACAAAAAACAAGCAGAAATGTAATCTTTACATTTCTGCTTGTTTTACTGTATTACATCAACGACATACAGCCTTTTGTCATCAACTCTGAATTTAATGTCAAAATTCAGATATTTCACACCGTAAATTCGTGTGCTGTCTGTCTGGTATGAGGGTCGGGGATCCTGCCTCAGTATTCCTATTATTCCGTTTTGCTTGTCCTTTGGTATTTTCTGTAATAGTTCATCAGGGAAATCAATCTCAAGGCTGTAATCAATAAAATCCTGTGCAAAGCCCTGAACAGCATCGGGATGACTGTCGGTGTATGTTATATATGGCTTTATGTCGAGCACGGGAGTACCGTTCATCATATCAACGCCTGTAACATAAAGAACGGTACCGTGACTTTTTGTGTGCCCGATTTTTTTCAGTCTGACGCAGGACATGGCAATTGAATTAGGTCTGAAAGGAGAGCGGGTGGCAAATACACCCTTTCGCTTTTCACCGCCAAGCCGTGGGGGGCGGACCGTCGGTGAAAAGTCCTCTCTCATACTTTCGCTGAACTGCCACAGTACCCAGATGTGACTGAAGTCCTCAAGCCCCGCAAAAGCCTCTGCCGTATTGTAAGGCGGATTGAATATTATTTTTCCCTCAAGCTCGGGAACATTCCCAGCCTGTCTTGGTACACCGAATTTTTCAGGCATATCGGTGTATATTTTACCTATAATTTTCACAAATAAGTACCTCTGCAAATAATTCTTTCGGCTGCCGCAGCCAGCAGTGTTGTTACAGTATTACTCAGAATAACAGAAGCAATTAAGTTTCGTTTGCTTTCGCTGTTTTTCCTCAGTGCCATATAAACAACAGGGACCTCGACTGCAAGCGTCATAATCAGAAATACTGATGTAACTGTGTATGACGGTGTGTTTTCAATTAACATATCAAGGGGATAATTCGGCGTCTGCCAAAAACAGTTAATAATATAGGGGCAGGCAAATGACAGCAGATTTGCTGAAATTACAATCAGGACTGTTTTTTGCGGCATATTTATTTTACCGAAATAATTGATTGCCAGTGCTTCAACTGTAATTGTAATAACGGCAATAACAGGCAGGATATAAACAGGACGTATATTTCCAAACCAGTACCACGAGGAATTTGCCAGGGCGGTAATCGGAGTTGATATAGATATTATAAAAATGACAGCTGATAAAGCAATTTTATTTAAACTTTTCATCAGAACAAAAACTCCTTGATTACTCCGAAGGTGTCACGCACGTAGTATGTGACACGTAAAAAGTGGCTTGTGTGGGCGCTTATTCTTGCAGGATTGAGTCCCTGCTTTTCAGCAATGAGTGTTGCTCTTTTCAGATGAAAGCTTGATGATGCAATTGCCGCATCTGTGCTTAAATTGTTATCATCAATTATTTTTTTTGAAAAGCTGATGTTTTCAAAGGTATTTGTGCTTTTGTCCTCAAGGTACAGTCTGTCAGGGTTAATGCCCTTTTCTGTCAGGACGTTGAACATACACTGTGCTTCGCTGATATCCTCGTTATTACCCTGACCGCCTGAAAGCACAGCAACACTGTCAGGATGCTCCTCAAGATATTTAAAGGCACTGTTTATTCTGTGACTGAGCATCCAGCTCGGCTGCTCGCCGACAACGGCACAGCCTAAAATTATAATCGTTTTCTGATTTGTTGCATTTGTTGTTGATGCGGCAATAGTTGAGCCGAGGGCTATGAAAAAGCAAAGCAGCACCGAGCAGCCCGATACAAATAAAGCATCAAAAATGATTTTACCTGCTTTTTTTGCTCTGATTTTATCAACAATTTTTAATATAGGATTTAAAAATAATCCGAGAATTATCAGTGTTGCAGAAAAGATTATTCCTGCAAGGTTACCGATATTAAGAATATGTGCAAATAAAGGTGCAATAAAGTAAAACAGCAGAATACCGCCTGTTATAGTAAGTATTAATCTAATCAGGTTTTTCATTTTCATTGTTAATCCTTCTGTAAAGGATAAACGCAGCCAAGGCAATAACCGCAATAAGTACCGCCATAATAATGTATACCCTGTTTATTGTCATATGAAAAGCAATGTCAAGTATCCTTGCAGTGAAGCAAAGGGGAAATACAGTTGAGATTATGAACAGCGCCAAGCCTTTATTTTTTGCCTGACTGATAATTTCAGCCCTGCTGTATTCAAGGTGCAGTCTGTAAATTCCCACAATAAATAACAATATACCGACAACGACAGCAAAAAGAGATACTGCGGCAAACATAATTTCCCAGTGAGTGTAAAACAGAATGGGGAATGCCCAAATGCAGTAAAGCTCCGTCACTCCTCCGAGCAGTGCACTGAATATTGACATAAAAAGTGCAAATATAAATAAAAGCTTGAATTCGTGAGATACCTTTTTTCTGTTGTCTGAATTATCTTTAATATTTTCGCTTTCCGAAACTGAGGGTGCGGCAGGTGCATTGCCTGTTAACAGCTCGTCGATAGTTATGCCAAGACAGTCAGCAATGTCAGGTAAGAGAGTGATGTCGGGGTAGCCGTCACCCTTTTCCCATTTTGATACGGTCCTGTTGCTCACATTGAGCAGCTCGCCGAGCTGAATCTGGTTCAGTCCTTTTTCTTTCCTTTTTTCTGAAATAAGCTTACCGGTAAGTTTTGCATCCATTTCTTTTTCCCCCTGCCATTACTATAACACAACAGCCAAAAAAACACAATGCACGGTTTTTAGAACGAATCCACGCTCCGTGGAACATGCAAAAAACCACGGTATCAAGCCAAATTTGACACCGTGGTTTTTTATTTGAGTTATGTGATTTTTATATAAGTTATAAATATATTCAGTTAATCAATCCCACAATACCGACAGTCAGTCCGCTGGCTGCCATTAATACAGCAAGGATTATTGCGGTTATTTTAACCCATTTTCTGTCCATTTCAATTCATCAGCGCATTTGCCTCAGCTATCAGCTTTTCGGCAATTTCGCCTGCCTCCTCTTTATTCTTTCCTATTGCGGTGATATACGCTTTAATCTTAGGCTCTGTACCTGACGGACGTACAATTATTTTGTTGCCGTTCATCAATGAATATGCAAGCACGTTTGATTTTGGAAGGTCAATTGTGCTGACACTTGAATCAGCAACATTAATTGAGGTTGATGTTTTGTAGTCGTCTGCTCTTATAACCTCATAGCCCGCAAAGTTATTTGGCGAGGCTTCTCTTAAGCCGTTCATAATATCAGCCATTTTTTCCATACCTGCTGCACCCTCAAAGGTATAGCTTTCAACAGTATTGAAATAGTAGCCGAATTCATCATAAAGGCTATCCATAACATCGGCAAGGCTCTTGCCCTGAGTTTTATAATAAGCTGCCATTTCGCAGATAAGCATTGATGCAACAACAGCGTCCTTATCTCTCGCATGTGTGCCTGCAAGGTAGCCGTAGCTTTCCTCAAAGCCCATTACAAAATCATCTGCTCTGCCCTCTGATTCAAGCTGAGTAATAAGCTCGCCTATATATTTAAAGCCTGTTAAAAGGTTTTTGAAGGTGCAGTTGTATTTTTTAGCAATAGCCTCGGCAAGGTCTGTTGAAACAAAGGATTTAACAGCAACACTCTGCTCTGAAAGTGTTCCGTTTTCAGCCTTTTGCGATAAGAGATAGTTGAGCATCATTGCACCGACCTCGTTACCGCTCATAAGCTTGTAGCCGCCGTTGCCGTCCTGTACTGCAATTCCCACACGGTCGCAGTCAGGGTCAGTAGCAAGGAGCAGGTCAGGCTGAATTTCATCAGCCATTTTGAGTGCGCACTCAAATGACTGCCTGATTTCAGGGTTAGGGAACGGGCAGGTAGGGAAATTGCCGTCAGGAAGCTCCTGCTCGGGAACAACATAAACGTCCTTAACGCCTATTCTGTCAAGAATTGCTCTTACAGGCTTGTTGCCTGTTCCGTTTAATGGTGTGTAGATAACCTTAAGGTCTGACGCCTTAACAATTTCAGGGTTAACGCACTGCTTCTGCACCTCGTCAAGAAATGCATTAATAACAGTATCGCCCATATATTCAATAATTCCGTCTGCAACAGCCTTGTCAAAATCCATTGACTTGATGCCTGTGAAATAGTCAACCTTCTGAATGAAGTCATATGTTTCGCCTGCTTCCTCATCGGTCATCTGATAACCGTTTGAGTTGTAGCATTTAAAACCGTTATATTTAGCTGGGTTGTGTGATGCAGTAAGAATGATACCGCTTGAGGTTTTAAAATATCTTATTGCAAAGGAAAGGCATGGTGTCGGCTCAAGCTCCTCATAAAGATAAACCTTAACACCGTTTGCAGCAAGCACCTTTGCGGCTTCTATTGAAAAATAATCGCTTTTTATTCTTGAATCATAACCGATTGCAACAGATGGATTTTCAAAATGCTTGTTAAGAAAATCAGCAAGTCCCTGTGTGGCACGGCATACGGTGTAGTAATTCATCCTGTTAGTGCCTGCACCGATAACACCGCGCAGACCGGCTGTGCCGAATTCAAGGTCACGGTAGAAACGGTCGAGTATTTCATCCTCATTTCCCTCAACAGCTTTCAGCTCCTCAGTTAAATCAGGGTCAGCAACAGCCTTTTCGAGCCAGAGTCTGTATTGTGCATTAATATCCATATGAACACATCCTTAATATATTATTGTTTAGGAAATGATTAGCAATTCGAGCCGTGGTATAAATTGCTATTCATTGCCTATATTCTAAACCTATTAAAATATATTGTCAATAATTACAATTGCTGATATAATAAATTTGGTGATTTTATGTATGCAAAAGTGAAAAGTCTGGGGGTTTTCGGTCTTGATGCCTTCAGTGTGACTGTGGAATGTGATATAAGCAGCGGTCTGCCGAGATTTGATCTGGTAGGCTTGCCCGATGCTGTTGTAAAGGAAAGCAGGGAGAGAGTGCGTGCTTCCGTAAAAAACTGTCACCTCGATTTTCCCGTTTCAAGAATAACGGTGAATATTGCACCTGCCGATATAAAGAAGGAAGGCTCGGTCTATGATCTTCCTGTATTTATTGCCATACTGAAGGCGAGCGGACAGCTGAATGGCGATACTGATGCTTATGCCTTTGTGGGCGAGCTTTCACTTGATGGTGAGGTGCGCGGTGTTAACGGTATTCTGCCTATGCTGATAAAGGCTCGTGACAGTGGTGTGAAAGCAGTGTTTATTCCAAATGAAAATGAGCTTGAGGGCAGTGTCCTTGACGGAATTGAGGTTCTGCCCGTTAAAAATATTTTTGAGGTAATGAAGCATATATCAGGTGTGGAAAAAATTTCACCCTGCTACAATACAGAGTTTAAACAAAGAAAAACAGAATATACAATTGATTTTTCAGATGTTAAGGGACAGCAGGAGGCAAAGCGTGCTCTGGAAATTTCAGCAGCGGGCGGGCACAACTGCCTTATGATAGGTCCTCCCGGTGCGGGTAAATCAATGCTTGCAAAAAGACTGCCCACAATTCTTCCGGATATGAGCTTTGAAGAAAAGCTTGAAACAACAAAGATTTATTCAATAGCAGGCAGAATACCAAAGGGGACTGCTTTAATCGGCGAAAGACCCTTTCGCTCACCGCATTATACTGTGTCTGCACAGGCACTGACAGGCGGAGGTGCGGTAATCAAGCCGGGTGAAATCAGTCTTGCTCATAATGGTGTTTTATTTATGGACGAGTTTCCTGAATTTGACCGACGTGCAAAGGAGAGCCTGCGGCAGCCTATAGAGGATGGTATTGTTAATATTGCACGTGCAAGCGGTTCGGTTACGTATCCGTCAAACATTATGCTGATTTGTGCAATGAATCCTTGTCCCTGCGGATTTTTCGGTCATCCGACAAAAGAATGTAAATGCACCCCTGCGGCAAAGAAAAGGTATCTTGATAAAATTTCAGGACCTGTTCTTGACCGAATTGATATTCATATCGAGGTAGCCCCTGTTGATTATGAGCAGCTTTCGGATAATTCAAAGGGGGAAGGCTCAGCAGCAATAAAAGCACGTGTTGATAAGGCTCGTGATATTCAGCGTAAACGCTTCAAGGGGACAGGAATAACCTGCAATGCAAATATGACACCAAAGATGACAAAAGACTTCTGTGTTCTCAGCGATGATGCAAATGAGCTTTTGAAAATCAGCTTTGAAAGGCTCGGCTTGTCTGCAAGAGCCTATGATAAAATATTGCGTATAGCACGAACAATTGCTGACCTTGACGGCAGTGAAAATATAGAAATAAATCATATAGCCGAGGCTCTGCAATACCGAAGCCTTGACAGAAAATACTGGAATATGGAGGAATAATTATGGACATTAAAAAGACTATGACTAACCTTGAAAAAAATAATATGAAGCCGTATTTTGTTGAAACTAAAGAAGAGGTTGTTCCTCTTATTAAAACGCTGATTGCTGACGGCGAAAGTGTTTCTCACGGAGGGTCGGAAACGCTTAAAGAAATCGGTGCTGATGAAATGCTTAAATCAGGTAATTACGATTATATAGACAGGTCAGGGCTTGAGGGTGAGGATCTCAGGCAGTCATATATCCGTGCTTTCGGCTGTGATACATATCTGACATCGGTCAATGCTGTTACCGAAAACGGTGAGCTTTACAATGTTGACGGCAACTCAAACCGTGTTGCCTGCATTGTTTACGGACCAAGACAGGTTATTGCTGTTGTGGGCATCAACAAAATTGTTAAGGATATTAATGAAGCTGTGACAAGGGTTAAAACAACAGCCGCACCGCCGAATACAAAAAGGCTTAACTGCAAAACACCCTGTGCTGTTACAGGTAAATGCATAAGCCTGAATAAGGATAATCCTGTGCTTTGCGATGGCTGTGAAAGCCCGCAGCGAATTTGCTGTAACTATGTTGTTTCAGCAAAGCAGCGCCATAAAGACAGAATAAAGGTTATTATTGTAAACGAAAGCTTAGGGTATTGATATAAGGACGGCAGAAGCTCATAACAGAGCTTCTGCCGCTTATTATTTATAATAAACCGTTTGTCGTATTTATCTTGAAGTTGCATTCTTTTATCGTATAATTAAAGCATAAGGGAGGTTGCTTATGCAGATAAAAATTGAATTGAACAGTATGTATAAAGAGCCTGAAATAGTCATATTTACGGCTGAAATGTCTGATGATATTGACAGAGTTTTCAAGCTGCTGTCTGATGAAAAGCCTAAAATCATTGCCGGTATCAAAGATGACAGGGTTGAAGTGCTTGAGCCTGCAGATATAATCAGAGTTTACGCAAATTCCAAGAGAGTTTTTGCTGTGACGGATAATGGAGAATATACGCTTAAGCTAAGGCTTTATGAGGCAGAGGAACGTCTTGATAAAGGTGATTTTGTGCGTATTTCCAAGTCTGAAATAGTAAATTTAAAAAAGGTAAAAAGCTTTGATTTGAATTTTGCAGGAACTATTTGTGTCAGATTATCGAACAATGATGTGACATATGTTTCAAGAAGATATGTTGCCAAAGTAAAAAAAGTATTGGGTATGAGGTGATTTTATGAAGAGAAAAATATTTTTACGCGGCTTGCTTGGTATTCCTGTCGGTATTACAATCGGTTATTTAATAACAATTTTTATTTCGCTTATCTGGGCAAAGGGTTATTATTCCCCTTGTGTTCCGCAGCTTGTCGAAACAGCGGGAAGTGAAATCAATGCTGTTATTCTTCAGACCTTTCTGTGTGCTCTGCTCGGCGCAGGATTCGGTGCTGCCTCGGTTATATGGGAGGCAGAAAACTGGGGAATAGTAAAACAGACAGGTATTTATTTTCTTGTTATATCATTAATTATGCTGCCTATTGCGTATTTTGCATTCTGGATGGAGCACAGTATAAAAGGCTTTTTCATATACTTCGGTATTTTTGCATTGATTTTTTCAGTAATATGGATTTGTCAGTTTGTTATAGGCAAAATCAACGTTAAAAGAATGAATGAAGGACTGTTCAAAGTGAAAAATAATGATAATGAATAAATAAAAAAATCCGTTCATTGCTGAACGGATTTTTCATTTTAATCAAACTACCTTTTTACCTTTTTTATATACCGCTAAAATCTGCGGGTCTTTTTCCGATAAAATATTTTTGTTGACAACAATAAAATCTGCATACTCACCTTCAGCAAGTACCTTGCAGTGTGCATGGCTGATGTCATAATAGACCATATCATTAATCAGCGGAATAACGTAGCCGCCCTTTAAATCGACAACCTTTGCGTTGTCATAGCAGATGGGAGTGTTATATCCGACATAGGCGATTTTTTTGCCGCCTACTACCATTATTGAATAAATTGTATTGTCATCATTAAGGGAAATAAAGTTGCCGTTAGTATATACAGTATACATAATTTACCTCTATTTTATTATATCAGCAAGCTCCTCAAGAGCAGTGATATCGGTGTCCTTTACAGTAGTTTTAATGGTAACTGTTTTTTCAACAAGTGTTATATTTTTCATCTGTTCAAATTCAGCCTTCATAGCTCTTACGGCACAGGGTGCCCATGAGCCGTTTTCAACAAGCGCAACACGTCTGTTCTGGAAAGCCTTGCTCTTTAAATGATGTATAAAGTCGCTCATAGGGGCAAATACACCTGCATCATAGCTTGATGCCATACATAAGAGTGTACTGTGACGGAATGCATCCTCAACACATTCTGCAATATCATCTCTTGAAAGGTCAGCGATTGCAACCCTCGGGCATCCCTTTGCTTCAAGTATTTCCTTCATTTTGTGTGCAGCCCCGGCAGTATTGCCGTGGATTGATGCGTAGGCAATGAATACGCCCTCATCCTCAGGCTGATAAGCTGACCATAAATTATAAAGCCTTAATACATCGGGAATTGTGTCAGTAAGAACAGGACCGTGAAGCGGGCATATTGTTTCAATTTCAAGATTTGCAGCCTTCTTTAAAAGAGCCTGCACCTTGTCGCCGTATTTGCCGCAGATATTGAAGTAATATCTTCTTGCCTCGCAGGACCAGCCTTCGTCAGCATCAATAGCGCCGAATTTGCCGAATGCGTCAGCCGAGAAAAGAACCTTTTCACTGCTTTCATATGAAACCATAACCTCAGGCCAGTGAACCATAGGTGCCATTATAAAGGTCAGAGTATGGCTGCCGAGTTCAAGAGTGTCGCCTTCATTTTTAGCGGTGACCTTGTCCATATTAACATCTGCAAACTGGGGCAGCATTCTTTTTGCAGCGGTCGAGCAGATAATTTCAATTTCAGGGTACATATCAATTACAGCCTGAATATTGCCTGAATGGTCAGGCTCAAGATGCTGAATTACAAGATAGTCAGGTGTTCTGCCGTTGAGTGCAGTGCTGAGGTTATCAAGCCACTGTGATTTAACAATTTTGTCAGCAGTGTCCATAATTGCAATTTTTTCATCAATAATAACATATGAATTATATGCCATTCCGTTTGGCACAATGTACTGGCTTTCAAATAAATCAAGGTCATATACGCTTGCGCCTATATATTTAATATTGTCCGATATTTTAATTTCCATCACAAATATATCCTCCTTAAATTACCAAGAACATATTAACACATTTGAAATTACTATGCAATAAAAATAATAATTGTTTATATTTTGTCTAATAATAATTATGGTGATAAAATGAAAATTACATTTAATGACAATGAAAATGTTGTTGCTGCACTCAGGGACGGCTTAAAACGCAAGGGCGGTTACTGTCCGTGCAAGGTTGAGCTTGTGGATGATAACATCTGTATGTGCAAGGAGTTCAGGGAACAGATTGCAGATGAAAATTTTGAGGGCTTCTGCCACTGCAAATTATATTATAAGGAGAAATAACTATGTTAATTCATGCTGATGATAATAATTTTAAATCCGTAGTGCTTGATAAAAATGAAACAGTGCTTGTTGACTTTTTTGCCGAGTGGTGTGCTCCGTGCCGCACACTCAGTCCTATTGTCGAAGACATCGCAAAGGATTATAATGTCTGCAAGGTAAATGTGGATATCTCACCTATTACAGCCAGAATGTATAATATTCAGAGTATACCTACGCTTGTTGTAATGAAAAACGGTCAGATGGTAAGTCATATTGTAGGAGTTGCTGACAAGGAGCAGATTCTTGATATATTGAAATAAGAAAGACGCGCTGTATAACACAGTGCGTCTTTCTTTGAAGGGGTAAAAATTTATGCAAACATAAGCATAATAGGTATATATCAAAAGACTCTGATATTTAAAAATCACAGTCTTATTTGACCGTCAGGGGAATAAGGATTTAAACCTGCATGCGGCTTTTCCATATTCCTTGGTGCCGAGTTTTTAACCAGTGCACCCTTAATCATAAAAAATGCAACCTCACGGCTTATTTTGTCATAATGAACATTAAAGATTTTAGCCGATACGTGCTTGTTAAAAAAGTTAACGAGCGGTCCCATACAAAAGGCGGTGATGACTGTTCCGAGTCCGATATTTCTGATACCGCTGAAATTGCCTTTCATCAGGGCAGCCAATCCTCCGCTTATTGTAAGACCTGTCAGAATTACAGCAACATCGGTAATAACCCTTACCCATTTATAATCAAGCTTAGTGCCTCTGCTCAGCATAAAGCCAAGGGCATCATAGGGTCCTACACCGATATTAGCTGTGAAGAATAAAGAACATGCAAAGCAAAGGGTTATGATTCCGGCTATAAGAAGGGGGATCCTTAAAGCAAAAGAGCTGTTTTCAGCAGCAGGCTTTATGAGCTTTTCAAAAAACTCACAGGCATAGCCGCAGCCTGCCATATTGAACACTGTGCCGATACCGACCAAACCCCTGTGGGCAACAATGATAACAAAAATCAGTATGACCGCATTAACGATTAGCTGATAAGTACCAAAGCTGATACCGATAGTGCCTGCAATATTCATATTCATAGATGTGAAAGGGTCAACACCGAAACCGGAAACAGAGAACAATGAAATACCGAAGCCCATAATGATAATACTAAAAAAGGAGAGAATAATTCGTTTTATCATATTATGCTGAGCGAACATATCTTTTATGTAGCCAAATGCTTCGTTTTTTATCTCTTTCATCGGCTCACCTCTGTCAAGTGATTTCTTATATTCCCTCTCTGTGATTTACATTATATGCTTATGATTTAAAAAATCAAGTTTTTTGTGCAACTTTCTACCTATGTAATACTTTGCACAAAAAATATATTGAAATTTTGTGCAATAGTTACAAAAAATTACTCCATTTGTTTTCCAAGGAAAGCTGCCGCTACCTGTACCAGCTTAATGTCGGTTTCACTCGGCAGATGTTTTTCTTCATCTTCAATCAGTGCTACGGCACCGCTTACATCACCGCCGTAAATAATCGGATATACAACATTTGCATTTCTGCCGAAGCCTTCAATGGCATTCATACTCGGCACCGTGTCGGTGGCAATGTGGATTGCTCTGTTTTCCATAAGCTCCTCAAGGCTCTTTGTTACACGCCTTTCAAGAATTTCTCTTTTGCTTACGCCTGATGCTGCAATAACGTGATCGTTGTCCATAATTGCTACAGGCAGACCTCCGTTTTTATGCAGTACCTCGGCGTACTGATTTGCAAAATTAGACAGCTCGCCGATTGGTGAATACTTTTTAAAAATAACCTCGCCCTCTGCATCAGTGAAAATTTCAAGCGGGTCACCCTCTTTTATTCTGAAGGAGCGTCTGATTTCCTTAGGGATAACGATTCTTCCAAGATCATCAATACGCCTTACAATTCCTGTTGCTTTCATAATATGCACTCCTCAAATATTGTTAATTTATCTGTAATATTTTGCACATATTAACGGCTTATATACAAAAATCCGTTTGGCATATTTTAGAAAAATGCAGTTTATTTTAAGACATAAAAAAATCAACCCGAAGAAGTTAATCTTCAGGTGATTTTTGTTATTCTGCTTTGATTCTGTAAACCTTAACACTGTGCTTCGGTAGCGTTGCGGTGATTACCGAATCCGTTGTGCGTTCATCGCTCCAGAGGTTATGCACCTGATAGCTTCCTGCCTTTTTGAAATCAAGGTATTCATCATCTGCAAGCTTGTCAAGGTCGTATTTGATGCTTTTCGTGCTGCTTTTTTTATTAAACAGACAGAGTGCCGCATCGCCGTTTGCAAGCGGTCTTGCAAGAATATCCACACCGGATACGGTGCCGAGCTTTTTCGCAGCTTTGCCGAGAGTATCCTGGTCAATTGCAATAAGATGCTTGTTAGTAACAATCTTTAATGTTGAATTGCCTTCAACAGCCTGATTGCTGCCGTCTACAAATTTACGGATATCATTTCCGAGCATAAGAGGGGATGCCATCATACACCATAGTGAAAAGTGTGCTCTGTTTTCATCCTCGGTGAGCTTTCCGTTTCCTACCTCAAGCATATCAGGGTCATTCCAGTGACCGACGCTTGTTGACGCATAATGCTTGATTGACATTTTATAGATTGCCATTATACTGGTCCAGTTAGCAAAAATATCGTGGGTAGTACGCCACATATTGCCTGCTTTGCTTCCCCAATCCCACGGGCATGCCGTACCCCATTCACAGATAGAAAAAACAATCGGTTTTTCAGGAGTTTTTGTATATTCAGCCCACAGCTTGGTTGCATTCTTTAAGGCATAGCCCATTCGCTTATACTGAATGTATGATGAATCGGCAATGGTTACAACAGGATTTTGCAGAGTGATTTTGTTTGTGCCTCCGATCAGGCTGACAATAAGCTGAACGCGTCCTGTATCGCTGAAGCCTTTGCCTGACGGAAAGAACACTTCGTGTATTTTGCCGTTAACATTTGCCTGAACATATCTTTCGTGTCTTGAAAAGGTTTTTGCAAAAACAATTGTCATTGCGTACTCACCCTGAGGAAGACTGTTAAACTCAAATTCGGCAGAGCCTGCGCCATGATTAATGAAGCCAATAGCCTTGCCGCTCTTAAGTGAGCTGATATTAATAATGCGTGCTCTTCCGGTAAACTGAGCATCATCCGGATTCAGAACAAGCTTTGAATTGAATTGCTCTTCATCGTCAATTCTGTTCAGCTCGATTTTTTCAATAGCAGGGCAGTCACCGCTTATTGGTTTGCTGTGGCAAAAATCATATTTAAAGAACTCACAGCCCCAGGATGCAAGTGTTTTTGCATCCAGATCCTCTTTGCCGAGTGATGCGGGTAAATCTTCACAGGTAAGTGTACCGTTTGAAGTATACAGACCGACCTTAAGACCTAAATTATTTATATCTTTGATAAGCTGGGGTATACCTTTGCTGAAGGTTCCCAGATCGCCCTGAAGCTTTCCGTCGCTGTCGCGCATTGAGCTTTGCCAGCAGTCATCAAGGTTAACAAATTCATAGCCTGCATCCGCAAGTCCGCTGTCAACCATAGCCTGAGCGGTTTCCATAATTAAATCCTGGTCAATATGATTTCTGAAGGTATTCCAGCTTGACCAGCCCATAGGCGGTGTTTGTGCAACACCGTTGTCGTAGTCAGGCTCTTCACTGATGTTTATTGTAATTTTTCTGGGCATGGTAAATCTCTTTATCATACAAAGAGGGCATTTCCCGTTTGCCTTCATTGTAAAAAACCATGAAACAAAGAGTACTATAAGTATTGCAATTATTGCAATAAAAACTATTAAGAATGCCATATCAGTCCAATCTCCTCAAAATATTTCAGCTCCTCATAAGCGAGAGCTGATGAATTATCATCAATCTTTTCAACGGTGTCTTTTAAAAATTGTTTTTTATGCTTAATGTTATAATAAAATCTGTATATCCATGCATATGGGGTAAGCCAGGGTCTTCCCTCAATAAATCTTATATAGGGGATATTTTTTAATCTGCTGTACGGCGGAAAGACAAGGCGAAGCTTTGTTCTGAATGAAGAATACTTTTTGCCGTTTTCCAAATCCTTCCGAACAACAATGGCTGCCTTGTTTTCCTGCAAGTCGCCGAAGGCTCCGCATTTAAGCAGATAATTTTCTGTTTTAGAGGTGTTATTGCCGTAATCATTTCCAACTGCAAACCATCTGAAGCATACGGTCAGAATTTCTTTGGCAAAGATATCAAGCTTTATTTCTTTCAAAATTGAAAGAACATTATCAAGATTAATATTCCGTTTATTCAGCATAACAGCCAAATCAAGAATCAGTTTAAGCCCTGCGCCGTAAAATTTGAAATGGTGAGCAATATGTGCAATAAGGTATGCAAAATGGTAATCGTCGTTCAGCCTGCCTTTAAATCCGTCAAAAAAAGAATTTTCAAAGGCGTCATTAAACGCATCATCACCAAATTCACTGATAATTCGTGTATGCACCTCTAAAATAATGTTGTTTCTTTTAAATTCGCGGACTGTTCCGTTTGGTGCATAGCATTCAAAGCCTGAATGTTCAAGTGCTGTTTTTGCTTTATCACGATTTTCTTCCTTGATAAGAATGTCTATATCGCCCATAGAACGGCTTTCGGGGACAGGATACATTTCTCTGAGCACAGAACCTTTAAACGGAATGTAGGCAATCTCAGACGATGTAAGGCAGCTTTCAATGTCTTTCAGCGCAGCAGACTGACATTCATAAATGTATACAAGGTCAAAAAATTTATCCGTAAAAAGCTGTCGGACTCCCTTCGGAACTGACAGCTCTTTATGTTTATTAAAGACACAGTGGCATATTCCTATTAAATTGTGTGCCTTTGCCAGCTTATAAAAGCTCCTCCAGTCAACATCCTGCATATCGGGAGTACTGTCATTAAGGAAGCATCTGCAAAGACCAAGCAATAATTTTTCTTCTTTATTCATTATCCGAAAACGGCACTGCCTATAAGCAGGCTCAATACTGATATAATCAATCCTGCAATAAATACGCCTAAGCTGATTACACCAAAGCTTTTTTTCTTATCAAGCTGAAGGAGCGATGCAAGCAGTGCACCGGTCCATCCGCCTGTACCGGGCAGGGGAATTGCAACAAAAAGCAAAAGTCCCCATATACCGTATTTATCGATTTTATCACGTTTTTTCAACGTCTTTTCTTCCAGCCAGAAAATCACTTTATTAATTCCGGGAACCTTTTTCAATATTTTAAATATCCAGTTGATTAATAAAAGAATGAACGGTATAGGAAGAATGTTACCTAAAAAGCTGATTATAAATCCTGCAAACGGATTCATACCAAGCAGTACGATTGCCGTGAACATTCCGAGTCTGCATTCAAGCACGGGGCACACTGAAATTATGAATACAACAAGCCAGTCGGGGATACCGTGGGCAGTTAAAAATTCCTGAATAGTTTGACAAAGCTCTTGCATATAGTTCTCTCCTTAGAAAATGATGAAATTATTATCGCATAAAAATTTATATGCTTTTTCCAGTATATCTCTGTCGTTTTTAAATTTCAGAAAAGGCATAGCCTGATCGTAAGTAAGCCAGATATAATCCTCAATCTCCTCCTGCTGAATGGTTGTGGTCAAATCATCTGTTGTTCCCACAAATATAGATACATTTTTTTCAATTCTGTTTTTAATTTTGTATTTTGAAATGCATTCAAAATCCTTGTGAAGTCTTACGTTAATGCCTGTTTCCTCAAGCACCTCACGCTTTGCAGCATCAATTTTAGTTTCACCCTTCTCTATATGACCTTTAGGAAAGCCCCAGTTAGCTGAGCGTTTATTTTTTATCAGCAAAAAGCGTGTTTCGCCATTTATTTCGCGGTAAACAACTGCGCCGCTGCTGCTTTCATAAAGGCATACAAGATTGTGATTAGGGAAATCTTTTTCAATATCAAGATATTCCATAATATCAAGATTAATATATCGTGTGCTTTTCGGAGCTAAAATCCATATTTTTCTCTCTGCTTTAATATTCGGCTCCAGCAAAGCAATAACTCTACCGTCAAAATTTCTTACAGGATGATCAATTCCTACTATAAAAGCGTATTCCTTTTTTGGCATACCAAGAATCATTGAGTAATTAAGAGGGTAGGTTTTACCGGACTTATCTTTCTGACCTATGGGTTTAACAACCCTGGATCTGACACATTGTCCAAGCATTATATCACCACCAACAAAAACATATATAGATTTATTATATAAAATTTTTGTTGATAATACAAGTATTATATTTATAATATTTTATTACATATTATATTTTTATGAAACATAATTTTATAAACAAAAAACCACAACAGCTTTCGCCGTTGTGGTTTTTGTTATTGTGATACGTTAATTAAGCTTTACTTAATTATTAGCTGCCAAGAGTCTGGAGCAGGTCAACAAGTGAAGCGATAACTGTATCGGTATCATCCTGAAGCATACCGAGTACCTGGTCAACAACACTTGAAATAGTATCGTTTTCGCTATCGCCAAGCAGACCGCCGATTAAGCCGCTGATCTGATTGTAGTTGTCACCACTGTTGATTGTGTTAATTAAGTATCTGAGTACAGCAATAAGTACTTCTGATGAATCACCCTGAACAAATACTCTTGAGCCGAAAGTTGCAGCCTGTGAAGCACTTACGATAGTAGTACCGTGGCTTGCGAGCTGTAACCAGTCAACGTCGTTGAGCTTGATTCCGAGCGGTGTGCCCTTAATCTTAATCAAGCCAAGAACATTGTTGATTAACGGAATGAGCTTATCGCCTGCAAGAACCGGTGATAATGTCTTGTTAAGGTCATAAACATCAATTGTGAAGTTCTTAATGCCAACCTTGCCGAGCAGGCTGTTGAGGTCAACGTCAAGTGCCTCGAACAGAGTGTCAAGAAGGTCATTCAGGTCAACGATAGGTCTGATTGCATCTGCAAGAGCCGAGATAGGAGTGAGCATATTGTCAATCATCTGGCTTAAACCATTGTTGCCGATGAACAGTGCAAGGTTTGGAATAATAGCTGTAACTGTCTGGAGAGGAGCATTGAGAACGTCCTCAACGATATCCCAGATAGGATTAATGATGTCAAGAAGAATTGCATCATATTCCTTGTTGATATCCTGTCTGTACTGATACTGTGTCTTAATATTGTAGCAGCTGAATGCCTCAAGAAGAGGAACGATTGATGATGAGTAACCGTTTGAGCCAGGGATACGAACTAAATCGAATAAGCCAAGCTGTGCGTCATTCAGAAGTACATCAAGTACACCGTAAAGCGGACGAAGTACAGCAACAAGTGCGTGGAAGAAGCTGTCTCTGTCTGTAACGCCCCACTTGAGTGAGTCAGCGTTAACATTCTTCCAAGAGCCTGCATTAGCGATTACTGCTGCAGGACCTTCAAAGGTCTTACCATAGCTCTTATCTGTAAGGAGCTTAGCAACGTTTGCTGTTGTGAAGTCGATATCAGTCTGAGCAAGGAGTGCTGTCAATCCGAGGTTGTCATTAATCTTAACACCCTCGATTGCGCCGTAAAGACCTGTTGCAAGCTTGCTTACAATGCTGTCTGTAAACAAATTCTTGGTTACAAGCTCATTGAGGTTAAGGAAACCTGCAATCATACCGTCAAGCATTGGAGGAAGGTTCTTTAAGAAGTCAACTTCCATGCCTTCAGGATAAGAGAATGAATACTGTCCTGTCTTATACTTTGTATAATCCCAGAAAGCATTTGTCGGCTCGCCTGAAATGAAGTAGAACAGAGCCATTATAATCTGATCATCAGATGCAGTGCTTAATGTGTTGAGAACACTTGAGATTACTGCTGTAAGAACATCGCTCTTCTTGATATCTTCAATTCCGAGAAGGAGTGTCTTAAGAGCAGGAATGTTAGATGTTAATGTCTTAGCAATATATCTGAGAACTGTGATTAATACTTTACCCTGGTCAACATTGCCAACCATTTTTCCGGTTAAGTATCTGCCGTCTGCACCTGTTGCAGCACTTGAGTAAGTCATCTTGTCACCAAGGCTGATTAATGCATTCCAGTTGATGTCATAAAGCTTAAGACTTCTGATTGTCGGGTCGTCATTGTTTGCAAGAACTATTCTTACAATAGGAATAATTAAATCTTCTAAATTCAATTTAGAAAGATCTGTTATGTCAAAGTCAATCTTTGTCTCAACTCCAAGTGCCATACCTAAGATAGTTCCGATATCAGCACCTAAAGCAGCTTCGCCTTCCTTGATAAGATCATCAATGTTTAATGTTTTAATTACACTGGTGAGCAAGGTTGTAACAGGAGCAAGAAGATTGTTGATTAACTGTGACAAGCCGTGAGCATCAAGATACATTGCAAGATTTGGAAGAAGTTCTGTTAATGTATCAAATGGTTTATCAACAAGCTTGTTGATAAGTGAGCTGCTTGTGTCGCCTGCAATAGGATTCAGAATATCTAACAGCAGGTTATCCTTAGCAGCATTGATGTCATTCTTATACTGGTTATAAGTCTTGACATTTGAAAGCTTGAATGCCTCCATAAGAGGAATGATTGCACTGTTGTAGCCGTTTGTACCCTCAATCTTGAGGTCTTTAAGATCCTTAAGTGATCTTAAGTCAAGCTTAACAGTTGATGTTGTGCTTCTTTCACGCTTGCCGTCTCTGATGTTCAGAGTAAGCACGCCGTTCTTTAATCCGCCTGTAAGCTTGATTGACATAGAGTCATTAATCTTTATCTCACTGTTGATATCAAGTGAAAGAGTGTTTACTAATTCGCTTACAAGATTGTTAAGCTCAAGTGTTCCTTCACCGAGGAATACCTCAAGAACACCGTTGAGCGGACGAAGTACAGCAACAAGAGCGTTTACAAAGCCCTGCTGAGCTTTAGCTGAGCCATCTGTGAAGCCCCAGTTAACGTTCTTAACATTCTTCCAGCTTGACTGAGCAGCAATTGCATTAGCAGCTGAAGAGTATGTTGCGCCGTAGCTTGTGTCAGTGAGAATCTTAGCAACATCCTTAGTTGATGATACGATACCAAGTGAAGCAAGAACAGTTTTAATTGTCGGGTCAAGATCGTCAAGTGCACCGTAAAGTGTAACTGCAAGCTTGGTAATTAATTCGTTTTTGAATAAGTTAGCACTGAGAATACCCTTAAGGTCGTCAGCACCGAGGTTTACACCGAATGAACCGAGGAGAGGGAAGATGTTCTTAACAATATTATCAAGAGTATCAACACCCTGGTCAGCCATTGCCTTTGTCATACCGAGTGGGTATTTGAAGTTTTCAGCCATCTCCTGAAGGTACTGAGCGAATGTCCAGAAAGCAAGAGTAGGACTGTCTGTTATTTCAAGTATCTGATTTAACAGCTTAAGAATTGATTTAGCATCAAGATCACCTGCTTTAATAAGCTCAATGATCATTATTAATGTTTCTTTGTTGTCATTGTTTGAGTTATTAATGAGGTTTTCAATAGCATCTAATGTGCCGCTGTCAAGAAGAACCTCAAGAACATACTCAAGGATATAAACTAAAGCAGCTTCAGGTGATGAAGAGTAAAGCTTTGACCAGCTTATTTGCTTTAATGTAATGCCTGTATTCTTAAGTGCTGTATTGATGAGAGGAATAATGTTGTCGCTTGTAAGCTCGCAGCCGATAATTCCTTCATATGTCTTAACATTTGCTAATGTATCAGCAATGTTAGCTACAGAAATAAGAGTTGAATTAAGTGTAGGTGAAGTTCCGTTAGGAAGCTGTTTTGTCTTAAGACCGAAAATCTTTCCTAAGCCTCTGATTTCCTTTGAAATCGGAGCAACAACACCCTTAAGCACTGAACCGATTGTGCCGCACTCAGTGTTTTTGTCATCAATGAATCCTGCAATACCCTGAATTGACTGAATCAATGTGGTTACAGGAGCTTTAAGGAATTTGTTGAGAAGCTCTGAAATCGGAGTAAGAACAGCGATTAATGTCTTGTCATAATAGCCGGTTAATTCTTTATCCTTCTTCAGTGCATCAATTGTTTCCATCTTGATATCATTCTTTGTAAGGAACATACCAAGAAGCGGTGTAAGCACTGTCTGATACCATCCTGTTTCAACAAGAAGTACACCGAGTACTGAAGTTACGAGTCTGAGTGAAGCAGAAAGTCCGTCGTAGAATGCTTCCTTTCTTTCTTCGGCATTACCCTTAATACCCCAGTTAATGCTTAAATTCTTATAGTCGTTACGTGAAGAAGCCTTAGCAATTTTAACCCATGAATCGTATTTGGTAAGCTTCTTCTGAGCATCCTTGTAATCATCAAGTCTTACGCCTACAGCATCCGGTGAAATAATACCGTCAATAGCTTCAACAAGCAGGTTGTATTTCAGTGAGCTGTTGTTATCATAAGTATCATAATATTTTACAAGAAGATTGTCAGCAATTTTTTCAATTAATGCATAAGTTTCAACAACAAGTCCGGTAAGTGCATTGTTTGTATATACTTTCTTAGGATCAACGTTACCGTATTTAGCAGTAAGGTTTTCACTTTTACCTGTGATAAAGTACAAATACTGATTAATAAGAAGAACTATATCAGTTGCAAGTTCTTTGTCTTTGCCAAGGTTAATATCTGAACCTAAGAATCTGTCTAACAGTGATACAACACCAGCGATTAAATTCTCGGTTGAATCTAATGAGAATCCGTTCAGGCTGCTATCAGAAAGGAGAGAAGAAAGCATTTTGTCAAGATTTCCGATTAGATCTTTTGTGTTGCTTAAATCGCTGCTTGAGTAGTTAGCAGATGTGGCTTTTGCAGCAGGAGCTGCTTTTATGTCTTTAACTAATGGTAATGAAAGTCCTCCGGACTCATTGTTATCATCAGCGGCTGCTGTTGTAACAAAACCGTTAACACTCTGTGTAGCCGGTTCATTGAAATGAGCAATTAAGTTCTTAATAACTTCAGCAAGTCTTGATACGTTAGTAAGAAGGAAATATGCATTGTCCTTTGACAGACCTGTCATTTTATTATTAGGATCAGTATTTACATCTGTAAATGTAAATGAATATTTATCATCTCGTGTAAGCTGGAATACACTGTTTGCGATATCAGTGATAATGCTTTCCTCACCAAATCCGCCAAGTGATTTCAGAAGACCGATAACGATTGTAAGGTTGCCTGAGATTTTGTTATCAGTTGCAATAACATTGTCAATCAGGTCAACAATTGAATTTAACCAGTTCTCAACAAGAATTTCAGCAAAGCAGTCAAGAATTCCTACTGAGTCAGGATTAGCTGCGTATGATTTAAATCTTTCAAGAAGTGAGTTAACAGTTGATGTATAAGTGTTGCTGTCAGCAGTGATTTCTTTAGTAGAAATTCTGCCCTCATAACAGTAAACCCATTCGTCTTTGGATATTCCGTATTTTTCAGCGCCGAGATTTTCCATAATATCGAACAGCTGAGGAATAGCTACGAAAATGTTATTTAAGCCTGAGAAAGCAACTCTACCGTCGTTATGGTATCTTGTTGCATTTCTGAGTTCGGGAGTGTCAACGAACTCATGAACAGCAGCACCAAACAGTGTAGCAATTTCATCAACAATTTCACCGATGATATCGCCGCCTGTTGCATTGCCGAGCTTATCGCCGATAATAGCCTTTAAGTCATCAACACATGCACCGCCGAGCATTTTATCAACAAGGTAAATATTTGTAAGCTTAGGAACGCTTGCTTCATATGTTACAAAGCATGTGAATACAGCATCCTCGTTAGCCTCAAACAGTTTGTCGCTGTCGCTATATGTATTACCATTATATAAATAGCCTTTTTCAACCTTTTCAACGGATTTGCCGTCAGCATCCTTTACGGTGTAGTTGTCAAAATCAATGCTTCCGAAATTATCCTTGGTGTATTTAACAGGTTCGCAAAGAATTTTACCGCCTTGCTCAACAACCTCACCATTTTCGTCCATTACAACGTTGCGAAGCTCAACTGTGCTTCCGTCGTAGTAAGAGATTCCCTCAACATTCTTTGCTTTCTGGTCCTTCTTTGAAGCAAGAAGCCAATCCATAAGCTGAGGAAGAAGTGTATTGAGATCCCATCCAACCTGTGCAATACCGATATGTGAGCCGTTTTCCTGTAACATATTACGCAGGAAGAATGCACCGCCGGTGAAAGCACCTATAAGTTCCATATCAAGAATTCCGTAGACTGTTTCATAGCCCTGATCGCCATCCTGATTGAATACAAGCGGAAGTATCATTTCGTCAATGAATACAGTCAGCAGCGGCAAAAGTCCTACGATAGTATTGATAGGATCCTTGCAAAGCTTTGCCCAGATGCCGTCGATAACTGTAACGATATCTACATCTGAATCAACGAGACCTGATATTACTCCATTAATTATACCGCCAATCTGTGAATCAGGATCCAGAACACCCATAACGGTTTTATTGAGTATATAGTTAACGATTTCTGTACCCATATCGTTAACTAAACTGTAATCACCGTCAAGGATAGCCTTCTGCTCATCTGTAAGAACAACCTTCTTAGCTTCCTTTTCAGGAACCTTAGAATCAATGAACTTATCGTAATCAATTCTGATATCCAGATCCTTGCTTCTGTCGGTAATGAAAGAAGTAACACCAATCAAATCAGCAACGGTCTGAGTATATGCATATGTTACAGCATCTTCAAGGTATGTGTCGATTACGCTGTAGTCACTTGAAAAGTCCTCAAAGTTAAGAACTGCAAGATTTGTTCCGTCTGTTTGTCTTAATACCTGATCACGGCAGTTACCTGTACCTGTGATGTAAGAAGGAGTCTGGTAGGTGCCGTCCTTCATAGTGATTTTCGGGTCTTGAGAATTTAAATAACCGTCATAGAAACCACTTCTCAGTGCGTTTGCATAGTTTGTACCATTCGGTTTAGTATTACCGAAGCTTGTGTCAAGAACAAGACCGAAATATTCAGCAACATATGTATTCTGAAGATTTTCAGGTAATGATAAGTTGATCTGACTTCCAAGACTGTCAGTTGTGCTCAGGCTTCCGTTAACGAAAAGCTTTCCTGAATTTGAACGGCATGTTTCAATAACAGCTGCAATTTCCTTTGTAAGTGCGTCATCAAAAACCTTGGTGCTGTCAAGATAATCAGCAGGGAGCTGAGCTTCAACCATTTTGGTAAGTTCATCCATACTGTTAACCTGATCACTGTACTTGATTGCAAGACCGTTTACAATGGTATTTTCGTAGTCAGGGAAGAAATTGTCATACATTGCTCCGTCAACTGCGAATAATAACAAATCCTCATAATATGCAATTTTTTCTTCGTAGCTTACATCACTTTCGTCATCCGCTGCGAAAACCTCAGCAACATCAGCCATAGTTACTTTTTCAGGATCGCCGAGATCGAATATGTATGAGAAATAGTAAATTCCGATTGATTCTCTGTAATTATCAACAGTAATTTCATAAGGAATTGTGAGTTCCGTATCAAAATCTTCGCCGTAAAATCCGAGTAAATCCTTGTTGCTGCTGTACATAATCTTTGTTCCGGTAAGACCAATCAGCTTGAAATATGCTGATATGTACTTTAAATTCATACCGGTATTTGAATAGAATGTGTATTCAGCAAAGTCTGTTACTTTGAAATTAGCATCGTATACTTCAAGAGTTTTATTCATTTCGTCATACAATGCTTCCAACAGTGAACGTTCTTCAGCAGTAGTATTAGCATTCATATATTCCTCAGTATAGAAGGATTTCAATGCATAAAGGCTTGAATACTTATATTCACTGCCGTCAAACGGATTATCAAAATCGCTGTATAATCTCTTTAACAGCTCTTCTGTTGTGTCAACAATCTCAACATTGGCAATCGGTTTAAGAATATTGTACCATTCTGTCAATGTGTCCCTTGTTGACTGGCTGAGCTCTTTATTTGCTCTGTTGTCGTCGCAGAGTGCATAAAGAGTGTAGAAATCAATAGCGCCATCTTTTTGCAGATAATCATAATAGCTTGGATCCTTAGGATGACCGCCGCCTACTCTGACTGCATAATCTGACTGACTTTCTTTGGCAAGTGCCCCTATAAGTGTTGGCTGCAATGCCTGCAGAACATCAGTAAGTGTGGCTTTGTCCACGATTTCTGCTTTTTCTTTGTCGGTAAGCTTGTCATATGTCTTACCGTAATCTTTTGCGTACTTCTGAAATACGCCGTCGCCGACGAGTCCGATGTTATTTATCAACAATTCGGGCAGCAGGTCGTCAGCTAAGTCATTTAGAGTGTCAAATGCTTCATCAGCACCGCACTTGGTTGACCAGATGCTGTCATTTTTTTCAGCAGCAAAAGCTGTGAAACCGACAGAGCAGGTGGTAACAACCATTACTACAGCTAAGAAAAAGCTGAGTAGTTTTTTGCTCGTTCTCATAACTCTTCTCTCCTTTACATAGTATTCAACGAACTTGTTATTTGAAATTATACACTGTATATTGTGGTTTGCCGAAAAATGTTGTTCACAATTTAGTAACAAATTGTGAATTTTTGGACATAACTATACACGCGTGTAAAATCAAATACAATATATTTATACCAAATAATAAAGCACAAGTCAACACTTTTTTAATAATTTTGAACAAATTGTTAACGGAAACTAAAAAACGACATATTTTTCATTCTTATTGCAGGGATTTATTTGTTTGTGAAAAAACGACAAAAATAAACAAAAAACGAAATTGTTTTGTGTGAAGAAGAATACTTTACACTCGAAAAAAACTGTAAAGCTAAATAACTTAACACGGTGTTTTTGGCGAAATAAAACCTGTAAAAAATTAACAAATTGATAATTTTTTGTAAAAAATATGTTAATTTTTTTGATGCATTAACAAAAAAATCGATGCGTTTTTGGACAAATTAACGAATTTGTACTTTAATTATTCAATTTATTGACATTCTCATCCTTTTATGTGATAATTATCGTGTGATGGAGGCGTTTTATAACCTTCAGGAGCTGTGCGGATATTTTGGCTTTCAGCCACATCTTAATTCGGATTGTCCGATGGTCAGAGGATGTTATATTCTGCATTAGTCCTGATTAGAATTTATGAATAACGCCGCATTCAGAAAACTAAAATTTTAGGAGGTAATTATTTGATGCAAAATAAAGTCAAAAAGTTTTCTCACAAACTGCTTGCTTTGTTTATGGCTATCGTTATGCTTTTGACATGCTTCTCGGGTGCTCTGACTGCATTCGCAGCTAACTCAAATCAGACAAAATATGTCGACGGCGATGTTGAATACAACAACCTTGCGTGGAACGTATTGTCAGATGAGCAGTTGGCTACTGCAATCCTTGATTTTGCAGACAGTCAGCTTCCGGCATTGAAAGCAATGGAAGGCTCTCTTCACGATATGCTTGATGGAATGAGCGTTTCTGTTCTTAGAATAAGTCATAGCATGCAGACCAGACAGATTACAGTTAAAGCGCTTGGCATTACTCTTGCAACAGTCACACTTAAACTTGGCAGTGTTGACGAACTGATTGAAACTATCAACAGTGTGCAGGCTGTGCTTTCAGGCGGTTTAATGGATACTGCTCAGAATCTCGGTATTGATTTGGGTGCTGTTTTTTCTCTTGATCTTTCTGCTCTTGGCGGCAAAAAGACCGACGGCAGTAAAACTTTGCCGGAAATGAGAAGAAGCAATACTTCTTCATGCGATATCATAAGAGGTGTTCTTGGTTTAATCTATGATAACAATGATACCATTTTCGGAAGAATACTCAGAGGTGAGTTTTCACTTGGTGTAGTTGATGGTGCATTTAATGTATACGATCTTATAGGCGGTTTCGTTGGTCTTGATGCTGAAACTATTAAGGCTGACCCTGTTTATAATATTGCTAAATCATTATTGTTTAACTATACCGAATGGTTTACAGAGCAGGAAATTGCAGATTACAACAGCGGAGCTAAGGAGTTTGTTTTTGACGAGGTTCTTCTTGATAAAATGACAAAAGAGCTTCTTACAAAAATCAGCGTTCTTGTTACATATGACGAAGGCAAGAATGATTCTTCTGCTACACGTTATGCAGAGATCAAGGCTTATATGGAACAGAACAACTGCAACTATGCAAAAGCTGCTGCAGATCTTGGTTATGATCCTAACCTTATCTATTCAGAAGAGTTTGTAACAAGTTCCGGTGTATATCAGAATGTATTATTATTTGCTTACGGTTCTCCGGATGCAAACGGTCATGCTACTGAAAATACACAGACAATCAGTCTTGACAATACAGACAGTCTGTTTGATTTCGGCTATCAGGCTCTTAAATTTGCTTGGCCTACAGTTCTTAAGGATACTATAAAGCTTATCCATGTTAATAATGATGTTGACCGTGGTCACGGTTCAAACTTCGACAATGAGTTCTTCTACTGGATGAACAATCAGAATCGTTGGAATCGTGCTGATGTTGCAAGCAACTACACAATGAGCAATGTTACTGAGTGGGCAACTGCTGTATTTGCAGATTACGGTGCTGCTGATGCTGACGAATTCCTTGGATGGGTTAGACACAATTACGAGTTTGATCGTACTAAGGTTGAAGATGCAAAGGGCAACTGGCAGGATATTGATGCTACTACATTATTCAATAAGCTGAGATACAGTCCGCTTGCTGATTATGTATTTGATATGCAGACAGGTCCTATCAATCTGTACTTTATGCAGCTTGGTACTCCAAACCTTGATGCATTCTTTAAAACAGATTTTGCTAATTACAGCTCACTTGTTGCCGGTTTAAATGACTGTCTTATCGCTGCAGTTAAGGATTTCTTCCCTGACCGTGATAACATTTATGTTAATGAAAAGGCTGACACAGATTATCCTGAATTAATTCCGACAAAAAATATTCCTGAAATCAATTCAGGTACTGTTAAGGCAATTGCTTCAACTCTTGTAAACAATACATTAAATATGATTCAGTATGTAGCTGATACAACTGATCAGAATATTTTAGGCGGCTTCACCGGCGGTGCTCTTTCAGAGCAGAATCTTGAAGAAGCTATGCTTCCTCTCCTTATTGCTTGTATCGGTCAGGTTTGGCTTAACAGCAATGGCAATCTTGCAAGCATCATCCATACAGAAGACTGGGATGCATGTAAGGATGCTGAGGGTGTTGCTTACTTAGCACTTAAAGAGTATTTATCATATGTAATTCCTAATAAGGATTACAGCGTACTTGCTTCTAAGGATGCAGACGGAAAATATGATGTTACATTAGAAGGCACTATTCTTCCTATGGCTCGTGATGCTATCATCTATGTAATTGAGCCGTATGTTCCTGTAACAACAAAGGACGGAAAGCCATTTAAAGCTGAAGAGGGTTCAACTGTTGATACAACAACAAGTGTATTTGACCTCTTCAATTCAGTTGTTTGCTACTATGCAGACAGCTATAACTTCACAAATGCTAACAGAAAGGGTGAAAAAGCACTTGCTGCCGCTCCTCTCTTCGGTCTTTGTGATAATAATGCAAACAGTACAATTAGCAGATCAAATGATCTCTGGACTAATTTGGATATAATTGCTAATGATCTTCTCCCATTACTCGGTGAGTTACAGGGTAACGGAAAGGGCAATTTCGATTCAGAATCACTTATTATGGGTGACATAGTAAATGGTTTCCTTGAAATCGGTCAGCAGCACACCGGCACAAATCTTTATGGTGTATCAAACTTCATTTACAGATTGCTTACATTTATTTCAGGCGATCCTATTCAGAAGACACCTGTTGTTCATACAATATATGATTTCCTTGCTGATGTGTTTAATGCATTATTCGGTCCTCGCTATAACGGACAGACATATGTACCGATTCCTGAAAGAGCAGCAAATCAGGCAAATCCGTTTGACGCTTTGTTCAAGAAGGCATCTCTTGCCGGCACAAGCAAGGATAACGTTGGTGCTGTTCAGAAGCTTATAAACAACTTTATTGAGTTCTCAGGTTATGGCTATAATGGTGTCAGCACATATAAGGATTCTATCCTTCCGGGTCTGACATTTGCTGTTTCTGCTGTTAACAGCTTCTTCAATTTCCTTCCGTTTATTGGTGAGCATAATCTTAATCTTGCTACAGCAGAGATGAAGGATGATGTATTCCAGGGCTGTGAAAGCGGAAAGTCATATGCATCTGAGGCAACAATTACCAATAATGCAACAGGTATCAACAGTGCTTACCTCAAGGGTACAACAGGCAAGGTTGAGCAGATGTCACGTTACTATATTCAGGTAACAGACGTTGTAATTAAAGGTAATGACAGTAACTCAGGAATTACAACAAATATTCCTTCAACACTTGTTGCTCCCGGTGAGTCAATTACAGTTGGTACATCTTCAGTATTCTCACCTGATGCAAACAACTCATCATCTTATACAGTTACATTCACATATAACATCTGTCTTAAGGATGGAACTGTAATTCACAGCGGTTTGACTACAAATGCATATCAGTACCTGACAGGTGCAAGATCATGGGCAGAAACTGTTTACAGTGTATGGCATGATGCTGATGATAAGAGACCATATACCGGTTGGTATATGAATGAAGCATATGAGTCAAATAGTATTAATGATACAAAGACTGCTAACGGTTATACCGCATATACAACTGACTTCTTCGGTAACACAAAGAACAGCGGTCACAGATTGTCAGTAGGTTATCCGGGTGAAATCGTTCTTTCAAGTACTAATCTTAAGCTTGTTAATGACCTTGGTGTAAGAATCAGAAACTTATACGCTATCGGAACAGGTAGTAAGACAGTAGATGGTATTTACTACTATGATACAGAACCGATTATAAATTCAGCAGATGGTTCAACATTCACACCGGGTCAGGGAAATGCTGTTCCTGTATTCGATAAGGCTACAGGTGATATCCTTAATCTTGAGAAATATGACGTTTCTCTTGATAATGGTAAGACATGGACATATTTCGGATTGACAATGGATGAGGTTGACTCACAGCTTGCTGAAATCCAGAAGAATGGTACAGATATTACATTTGCTACAACAAGAACACACATTGTTTACACATTTGAACAGCTTAAGGCTTCAAGTGCTCTTGCTGCTTACCATCAGAATGAAATCGGTCAGTTCGAGAACATTTATCTTAAGAACGGTTCAAACGAATTTGCTTATGATACTCTTCTTAAGAAGATTTCTGTTCGCGGTCCTATCGATGGCTTCTATTTCAACCCTGTTCAGTATTCAATCGGCGGTAATTCATCTCTGTATTTCCACTTCCTGAATTATGATGGAAAAACACAGGTTCCTTACACAGATATTACAGCAAATGTTTGCTTCTACAACTCAACTAAATCAGGTATAGGTCAGTTCCACTTCATCATTTGTGATGATAAGAATGCTTCTTCCGTTACTGATAAGATTGAGAGCGTTCAGGAAACAGTTGCTAACTACAGAGCAGGTGACTTCAACAACGGCACTGCTACATATAACTTCATTCAGGATTCTATCGTTAAGGGTCTTGCTTCTACAGCCCTTCCGATTACACCTGATACTGCAGCAAAGCTTTCAGACGTTGTTGCGTTCACATATGATGTTGCTGATTCAACATCAGCTACAGGTGACGACGCTTATACTCCGCTGACAACAGCAGATTATAACAACTTATCTAACGAGGTTAAAGCAATGCTTTACTTCGATAATGGCAAGTATTACTTTAATGCTGACCATACACAGCCGGTTTACTCAAATATACCGTTAACATCAGGTGACGGTACAGACTCAATGGGTGTTCCTGTTCAGCCTGTTACTGACGAAAATGGTGTTGTTACATATAAGGTAACAAACTCACCTAAGATGGCAACCCAGTGGGTAACAACCGGTATTTACAAGGATTATCCTTGTCAGCTCAGCACCGGCTCACAGGCTGTTGATGGACAGAACAGACCTATCTACGAGCAGGTTCAGTGGTCATACTACAACGCTGCCGGCAGAAAGGTTAGCTCAACAAGCACATGGGTTATCAAGGTACCGGATATGTCCAACCAGTTGGTTGAACCTACCGAATCACAGGATACCCGTGGTATCTACACACAGTGTAGTAATTTACTTGATTACACAATTACTGAGGTAATCGAAAAGGATCTTAAGACAGATATCGCATCAAAGCTTCTTGATAACGTATCTCTTAAGAGAGAAGGTCTTAACGAAAAGAACTTCGATATTGTTACATTTAATGCAATGAATTCAATGGCTAAGTCTATTGAAGGTATGTATAGAGTAGAAGTTTCTTATGTTGATGCTTTAGGCGAAACTGTTAATGAAAGTCTTTCATATACAGATTATGCAAGAAGAATCAGCAATGGTGCTGAATTTGACACCACTAAGGTTACTTCTAAGCTTTCATCAACACAGGTTGAAGAATATCAGAGATTATATAATCTTTATTTAGCTAATGTTGTTGAACGCGGTTACTTAGGTGACAGACTTGAGGAGGAAATCCTTTGTGCATCAGGTAACACATATGATAAGATGACTGCAACTCCTGCAGTTTATAACGACGAAACCGGAGCTCTTATTACTGCTGCAAGTGTAGCAAAGAACGGCACGGCATCTGATCCGAGATTCGGTGAATGGGATGCTGACGGCAATCTTGTTAACGATGGTACATGGTCAGACGCAAGCTGGAATGTATACGTTGAAAAGCTTGCTGCTGCTGTTGACAGAGCAACTATCGGTAACAGCAGTGATTATCCGGCAAACAACAGCATTTATAATCCTGAAACTGATTATCAGGCTTGTGTAACAAGAGTTTATGATGCTGATACACAGCTTCAGATGGCAGAGCTTGCACTTACTCCGCTTGAGTCTGTTCAGGTTACTGTTGCTGATGTTCCGGGTGCGGTTGTTACTATTAATGGTAATGTTGTTACAGGCGCAGCTTCTTATGAGGTTGGTACATCAATTAAGGTTGAGGTTACTGCTGCTGATGGTTATATCTATCAGCATATGCTTGTAAACGGCGACAAGGAATTCAGAAATCCATATACAATCGACATCAAGTCAGGTATGGATGCTATCACAATCGTTCCTGTTGTTGAGGCTGATAAGCCGGCAGGCTTCAATGTAAGTGCTTCACTTGTTGTTGCTGCCGATGCAGCCGGCGAAGCAAGTGCTGTAGGTGTTCATGGAAATTACACTGTAACCATCAAGGATGGCGATACTGTTGTTGCTTCTAACACATTCGCTTTAAATAAGGACGAAAGCACATTCTCATTTGAAGGAATTCCGTCAGGTACTTATGACGTAGTAATTGAGTCAGATTATTCATTGCTTCGTGAAAATATTACTCTCGTTGTTGGTGATGCTGATGTAGCATACGGTGCAATTCCTGTTGTTGCATGTGATTTCAATGGCGATGGTTATATCACATTAGCTGACGCAAGTGAGATTTATGCAAATATGGCTGCAGATGCACCAAGCTGTGATTTGAATGGCGATAATTATATCACATTAGCTGATGCAAGTACAATCTACTCTTGCATGGGTGCAGCTGAGTTACCTGCAGTTACAATTAAATAATATTTAATTAAATTCTTAAATCCGTTGCGGTGGGGGTAACCCTGCCGCAATGGCAAATTAGTTTGACAATTATTGAATGAAAATTCATTTATATACAGCACTTATTATTTGACATCATTTTTTATTTTTTGTTTGAATATTTATTTACAAAGAGCTTAAAAAAGGTCATAATGAATAAATGCTTTTTGGACGTTTAAATCGAAAGTGTAAAAGAGTAATTCCTTAAATACTCAGATGTTACGGAGGATAATAATGATTAAGTATGCAAAAAAGCATTCACTTTCAATCTGTACTATTATGGCTTTAGCTATAATAGCTGCAGTAATTGCAATGCTTACATTTATCGCACCTGATACTGCTTTTGCAGCAGAGCTTGGTGCAGAAACTCCGGAGATTTATTGTACCTATTCAAAGAATAATGAAGAAGTTGACGGCAACAGATTAACTGCCGGAACTTATGATGTTAGTTTTAATATTAAAGGCGTTGAAAATTTTTCTGTACTGCAGCTTACTGCTGCATATGATTCATCGGTTACTATTGACAGCAGCACGGTTTCATTGTTAAGTGATAATCAGGCTGATGTTACATCAATGGGTCCTGTGGTAGATAATGCAGGCGGAAATCTCGTTCTGGGTTTTGTGTCAGATAATGCAAATTATTCAGCTATAAACTCAGAGGGACAGGTTCTTGCAACAATGTCAGTTACATTTGCAGCTGACTGCGACGCCGCTGATGTTCTTGTAATGTCAGTAAATCCGCACCAGACCTTTGTTCAGGTTAACTATGAGGATGGCTATGCAAATGAGTATGCTCTTGTTAGCAATGAAGATGCTGCGGATTATAATGGGGTGTTATACCCGATGACTTGTGACATAACTCCGTCAAAAGGTTACAGTGTATCCGGTTCTTTGCTTAGTATTATAGATGCGAATGGCAATACCGATAATTTAGTACCTTATGGCAGTTATACCATTAAGGTTTATGAAACACCGGATTTTGAAACAGCAGAACCTGTTAGAGTAATAAACACAGTATATACTGAAAAAACAGAAACTACTGAAGCTTCAAATCTATTTACAATAGATGCGCTGCCGACGGGCACGTATTATGTATCAATATCATCAGCATACTCCTTAAAGCGTGAGGACATTGTCATCACTATGGGTAATGAAAATATTGATAATGTTGTTATTCCTATTGTTGTGTGTGATTATAACCAGGATAATTTCATAACCTTGGCTGATGCAAGCGAGATATATGCCAATATGGCTGCAGATGTACCAAGCTGTGATTTGAATGGTGATGGTTATATCACATTAGCTGATGCAAGCAATGTGTACTCAGTAATGGGTGTGGAATACAATGGATTTGAGATAAAATAATATGGAGGTAATTTTAGTGAACAAAACTTTTAAAAGAGTTCTTGCTTCAATGCTTGCAATTCTTATGATAATTTGTTCAATGCCGTTTACTGTTTTCGCAGCTGAGATGAACAGAAAATGGTGGATTAATGATGGTATTGATCCTTCTACAATCACAGAAGAGCCGATATTCACAAGCTTAAACAGCGATGATGAGGATGAATCTTGGGGCTTAACTTTCGGTGATAAAGTAAGCTGGGCTGACTATGATTACGAAGATCTTCGTGACGAATACAAGCCGATATTTGCTATTACTGTATCAGATGTTGGTACAGCAGGTCAAGACATTAATACACTTGCTGCAAAGTATCAGAACAACTATACTGCAAGTGCTGCTCGTACTTTTGAAGCTGCTAAGGCAGACGGCACAATTATCAACCCTGCTGCTTTGAAAGCAGGTCAGAGAATTGCCATTACATTTGAAATGGGCGGCGTTGACCTTATAAACAACGCTCAGGTTTTAGGTACATATGACACTGATTATATTGCATTTGGTTATTATAACGGTAAACCTACAACTAAAAAGGGTGATACATGGGTAACCACAACAGGCCAAAGCTCAAGCCCATGGAAAACTCCTAATGCATTATATGCTGCTCAGGGTGATGCTGTATCGTTCGCTGCTTCTATGGTTACACCTTTAAAATGGCAGACCGGCGTAAACGGTACTGCTAATGCTAATGGTGAGAAGAAAGTTTCAAACTATATCGGCAGAAACAATGAAGAGAGAGGCTTTGCTTCAGGCTATGGTCTTGTAATGGGTACAGTATTCTGCGAGATTAAACAGGATTGCGACCTTAAGGACGTATTCTATCCTTCAGAGAATCCGGATGGCTGTATTATGGAGCCTATCCAGCGTGATAATGACATTATTGTGGCTGATAAATTATGGAATGTTACTGTAGGTGACTACGATCATGCTTTTGCTAATGCTCCAATAATTTGGACTGCTTATGAAAAGGGTTCACAGGAGTGCACACACGCTAACACAACTGAGGCTAAAGAAGTAACAAAAGCAGCTACTTGTGAAACACCCGGTGTTGAAACTGTTACTGTAAAATGTGACGATTGTGGTGAAACTATCAGCACAACAGAAAATGAAATCCCTGCACTTGGTCACAAGTATGAGGGCGCACTTGCTCCTGCAGACGCAACACATCACACTGTAGCATGTGTTAACGGATGCGGTACAACAGAAACTGTTGATTGTACTTTCACAGTAGTTGACCATAAGGATGCTACTGTACTTGAAGAGGGTTACGACAAGTTTGCTTGTGCTTGCGGCAATGAATACACAACTGTTCTTGATAAGCTCACTTGTGATCATGCAAACACAACAGAAACTAAGAATGTAACTAAAGAAGCTACCTGTAAAGAAACAGGTATCGAGGTTGTTACAGTAACATGTAACGACTGCGGCGAGAAAGTAAGTGAAACTGAAAATGTTATTGCTAAGCTTCCTCATACCGAGAAAGTTGTTCCAGGTATGGCTGCAACATGTACTGCAACCGGCTTAACAGACGGTAAGGTATGTGAGGTTTGCGGCGAAGTTCTTGTTGAGCAGACAGTAATTGAAATGATTCCTCATACTGAGGTTGCAATTCCTGAAGTTAAAGCTACCTGTACAGAGGGTGGTAAGACAGCAGGCGTTAAGTGTTCAAAGTGCGGTGAAATTCTCACAGCTCCTCAGGATACAGATGCTCTTGGTCATGACTATGTTGAGGTTCCCGGTTCAGCTGTAGCTCCTACAGTAGATGCTGAAGGTAAGAAGGCAGATCAGAAGTGCACACGCTGCGATGATGTAATCACAGGTGAGGCTATTCCTGCTCTTGCAAGCTATGTAATCACTGTTGATGCAACAGATCTTGGTGCTGTTACTCTTAACGGTGCTGACGTAACTGACGGCGCAGCTGTTAAGGTTGAGGCTGGTTCAACTGTAACTCTTACAGCAGAAGCAGCTGAAGGCGCTAAGTTCTTAGGCTGGACAGCTAACGGAATAACAACTGTTTCAACTGATACTACATTCACAACTGTTGCTCTTGCTAACGTAACTTATACTCCTGTATTTGAGAAGACAGATGCTTCAACATTCACAGTTGTATTTGCTGATGCATTCGGCAATATCGTAAGCTCACAGGTTGTAACTGACGCTTCTCAGATTATTATTCCTGCAGCTCCTGAGCGTTCAGGTTATGTTGCAGCTTCTGAGAACGGCTGGTCAATGACTGACGATGAGATTAAGGCTCTCACAACAGCAAAGACAATCATTGCTGTTTATGAGCTTGCTGAGAATGACGGCTACACTGTAACAGCTAACGGTGCAACAATCACCGGTGACGGTATTGATGCAACTGATATTGCAACAGGCGTTGCTTATGATACACTTGTAACTGTATACAAGGAAGGCGCTAAGGGTTGGTCTGTAAACGGCGTAACAGTTGCTTACGGCGATACTTACAGCTTCTATGTAGGTATGGATATTGAGGTTGTTGCTGTAGATGCTGTAACAACAGTTCCTATGGTAGCAAATGTTGGTGTTAACGAAGTTGGTACAACAGGCAGAATCAAGGCTCAGTTCATTGCTACACGTACAATGGCTGATGGTTATACCTATGTTGATTCAGGTTTCGTTTACGGTAAGGGCGACCTTGGTGAGATCACTCTGAACGATGTTGATGGTTCAGCTGTAAAGGCTGCTTACACAAAGACAGCTTCAGAGCAGTTCTCAGTTTCATATGGTCTCTCAGCTCAGACAGGTACTATTACTGCTCGTGCATTCATCGCTTATGCTGATGCAAACGGTGAAGTTACCGTAACCTACGCTGCTCCAATGACCTATACTTACTAATAAGTAACAGATTGGAGGATTAATAATGAAAGAATTATACACAAAGCCTATGGCTGAAGTTGAAGAGTTCAAGACAGTAGACGTTATCACTACTTCAGGTATTGAAGATATGGAAGGCGGCTGGGGTTAATCCCTAAGTTTTAAACTCGGGGGGCGGAGCAATCCGCCCCTTTTCTTTTTTATTCAGTGCAAAAGAAAACCCACGTCCTAAGACGTGGGTTAAACTGTTTTTATTCAGTTATTTATTCCAAAGTATCGTTATAAATATAATCAATAAGCTTCTGTTTATTGCTGTCGACATTAATGCTTATTACACTGTTGCCGCTGATTGTTGCATATTCCCATGTTCCTTCAAATGGCACTTTAGCCTGCTTGATATCATTGCCAAGACAAGGCACAGCACTTAAAACAAGGCTTCTGAGTTCACCCTTTGTCAAATCAGTTTCAATATACGGTGCACTCTTGTAAGCCATATTAAGCAGTGTGAATGGGTTTGAGTGCTTTGCGTTATCCAAAATTGCACTCATAACTGTTCGCTGTCTTTCAGTTCTGACAAAGTCAGTGTCAATTTTTCTTATTCTGCAGTAGGCAAGTGCCTGTTCACCTGTGAGCTTGTACTTGCCTGATTCAAGCACAACGTCGCCGTATCGGTATGGATGATTTGTTACCTCTTTGGCTTCCGCTTCAGTAACGTCCACCTCAACACCGCCAAGACTGTCAACAAGCACCTTGAACATCTCAAAGTCAACAACGGCGTATCCGTCAATTTCAACGCCGAAATTGTACTCTATCGCATCAACTACACCCTCATAACCGCCTGACGAGCAAGCTGCATTAAGCCGCTGATTATATCCTAAGGTCGGGATATATACCCATGTGTCACGCAAAAAAGATGTCAGCTTTATAGTGCGGTGCTTCATATCAACTGATACAAGCATCATTGTGTCTGACCTTGTTTCGTTTGCGTTTTCACCTGCACGGGCATCAACACCAAGCAGAAGAATGTTTTTAACCATTGCACTGCTTTCAAGCTCTGCGGCTGAAATATATGCATTTTCTTTTTTATCATTATACGTAATTTTACCCATAATGGCTGAAAGTGTTCCGACCACAGCAAGTATTATTGCAAGCAATACTGCAAGAATAATAGTAATAACACGCTTCTTCTTTGATTTGATAAGATGAAAGTGCTTTTTCGGCTTTTTGCCTTCACCTGTATTTTTCTGTTCATTCCTTCTTGGTGGTGCGGGCTGTGCAAAATCCCTCATCGTTTCGCTCTGAAATCTTTGCACTGGCGGCGGAGGCGGAGCATAATTATTCTGAGGCTGATTAATATCACAGGGATTTATTCCTCTTTTTATCTGATTGTCTTTAACAACATTCTGCTCACGGCTGTTGAAATTCAGGTCAACGGGTGAGTAGCTGTAATAGTTTTCTTCAGTAGGAACAGTTCTGTCCCTGCGGTCATTATTGTTTCTGAAGTCCTCATCATCAAAACGAGGCATAGTATCACCTTCTTTATATTTAAAATTTTACTATATATTAATCATTTTTTCAACTAAGATTTTATAAAAGTTCTTTACGAATTAATAAAAAATATTGACAATCTGTATTACTTTATTTTACAATATAATGTATGAGCCGACGAGGCAATCGCGTATCGTTTTGCGGTATGAGGAAAGTCCGAGCAGCACAGAGCAGGATAACGGCTAACAGCCGCCGAGGGTGACCTTAGGGAAAGTGCAACAGAAATAAACCGCCTGTTTTTCAGGTAAGGATGGAAAGGCGAGGTAAGAGCTCACCGAGGGGGTGGTAACATCCCCTGCCATGTAAACCCTATCCGCTGCAACATCGACTAAAGGGTTGTTTGCTCGACACATAACTTTGAAGGATGGCTGGAGCGCAGCAGCAATGCTGCGTCGAGATAGATGATTGCCCACGACAGAACTCGGCTTATTGTCGGCTCATTTGTATTATTTATTATTTTTACACGAGGTAGTATTTATGTTGGTTAATATGCGTGATCTGCTGGCAGATGCTCAGGAGGGAAACTATGCAGTAGGTTCATTTTCCGTTGCTAATATGGAAATGGTGCTTGGTGTTCTGCAGGCTGCAAAGGAGCTTAATGCGCCTGTTATTCTGCAAATTGCCGAGGTAAGATTAAAGCAGAGTCCGCTGGAGCTTATCGGTCCGCTTATGGTTGCTGCGGCTGAAAATGCAGATACACCCGTTGCTGTTCATTTTGACCACGGCAAAACTCTTGAAAAGATTTCTCAGGCACTTGATTTGGGCTTTACATCTGTAATGTTTGACGGCTCACATCTTCCGCTTGATGAAAATATTGAAATGACAAAAAAGGTTATTGCTATGGCTGAGGAATATGATGCTTCGGTTGAGGCTGAAATAGGCTGTGTAGGCGGAAGTGAGGATGGATCTGAGGATATTGCAATCAATTGCACCAAGCCTGAGGATGCTGTTCGCTTTGAGACAGAAACAGGTGTTGATGCACTTGCTATTGCAATCGGCAATGCTCACGGAAATTATAAGAGCACACCAAAGCTCAGATTTGACATTCTTGAGGAGGTTGAAAAAAATACCGATCTGCCATTAGTTTTGCACGGCGGCACAGGTATTACTCCCGATGATTTTGTAAAGTGCTCGCATACGGGCATAAAAAAAATAAATATTGCAACTGCAACCTTTGATATGGTTGAAAATACTGTTTGCAGGTGCTATAATAATGACAGCATAAAAGGTTACTACGATTTGCAGGCTGCTGAGGTTCAGGGTGCTTATGAAAATGCAAAAAAGCACATTCTGATTTTTGGCAGTGACAATAAAGCGTAACCGATTTGAAAGGGTAAAATTATGAATTATATTACATTTGATATGTCAAAGCCTTTGGATTTCATTCCAATAGGCAGAATTGCTATTGACTTTAATCCTACAGATATGTATATGCCGCTGAGCGAGTCATCAAACTTTAACAAGTATGTCGGCGGCTCACCTGCAAACATTGCTGTGGGTCTTGCTCGTCTTGGCTGCAAGGTCGGCTTCTGCGGCTGTGTAAGCAATGACCAGTTCGGTGATTTTGTCGTTAATTATTTTGATAAAGAGGGTATTGATACAAGTCAGATTACAAGAGCAAAGAACGGTGAGTGCCTTGGACTGACCTTTACCGAAATTCTTTCCAAGGAAGAGTCATCAATTTTAATGTATCGTGATAATGTTGCTGACTTCTGTATGGCTCCTGAGGATATTAAGGAGGAGTATATTGCATCTGCAAAGGCTATTGTTATCAGTGGTACTGCACTTGCCAAATCTCCGTCGCGTGAGGCTTGCCTTAAAGCAATGATGCTTGCTAAAAAGAATAATGTAAGAATTATTTTTGATATTGATTACCGCGAATACACATGGACATCGAAGGATGAAATTGCTGTTTATTACAGCCTTGTTGCACAGAATGCGGATATTATTATGGGCTCACGTGAAGAGTTTGATTTGACTGAGGGTATTGTCGGTGTTAAGGAAAGTGACCCTGACTCTGCTAAATACTGGCAGTCATTCGGTGCTTCAATTTGTGTAATTAAGCACGGTAAAGAGGGCTCAACTGCATATACTAATGACGGAAAGTTCTATTCAATCAAGCCGTTCCCTGCAGTTAAGCTTAAGGGCTTCGGCGGCGGTGACGGATACGGCTCATCATTCCTTTACAGTCTTCTTCAGGGCAAGGAAATTATTGAGTGCCTTGAGTTCGGATCTGCTTCTGCGTCAATTCTCATTTCTGCTCATTCCTGCTCAGACGCTATGCCTTCTGCAAAGCAGGTTGAGGATTTCATTAAAAAGAGCAAGGAAGAATACGGCGAAATGGTTGCAAGAGTTTAATTTGATTTAATATAATTTTAACAATAAATTAATAGACATATGACCATTTTGCATATTGACTTATTTGGCATTTTATGGTATAATATAAGCTGTTCGAGGGAGTAGTTCCACACAGTGTTTACATAGTGTGAGCTAAATCAACAGCATGCCTTTTTGGCTGGTTTAGTTTTAAAGAATGAGACTCGTACATAGTGTAATACTATGTACGGGTTTTTATTTATATAAAAAATTCAAAAAGGAGAACTTTTATGAAGGAATATTTAAAAGACAAAAGCGTCGTTTTTGATGAAATCAAGTCGGCTGAAAACGGTCTTACAGCTTCCGAAGCTGCCTCAAGGCTTGAAAAAAACGGCAAAAACAAGTTAGATGAAGGAAAAAAAGAATCTCTTCTTCACAAATTTTTAAGTCAGCTTGCAGACCCAATGATAATTATACTTATTGTGGCTGCGGTTATTTCTGCGATTACAGGCGCTGTCAGCGGTGAGGGCTTTACAGATGTATTTATAATTATGTTTGTTGTTCTGCTCAATGCCGTGCTTGGTGTTGTTCAGGAGCAGAAGGCTGAAAAGGCGATTGAAGCACTGCAGGAAATTGCCGCCGCAACGTCGAAGGTTTACCGTGACGGCAGACTTGTTGATGTCAAGAGCGAGGACTTGGTTATCGGCGATGTTGTTGAGCTTGAAGCAGGTGACAGTGTTCCTGCCGACTGCCGGATTATAAGCTGTGCCTCAATGAAGATTGAAGAGGCGGCTCTTACAGGTGAGTCTGTTCCTGTTAACAAGCAGGTTGATGCTATCGATCCGCTTGGCAGTGATGACGTACCTCTCGGCGACAGAAAAAATATGTGCTATATGGGCTCAAACGTTGTTTACGGTCACGGTAAGGCTGTTGTTGTTGCAACGGGAATGGATACTGAAATGGGTAAAATTGCCGATGCACTTGAGCAGGCTGAGCAGGGTGATACGCCGCTGCAGCAGAAGCTCAATCAGCTTTCACGTGTTCTGTCAATATTAGTTCTCGGTATTTGTGTATTTATATTTGCATTTGATATAGTTCGTTCATTTATTGTGGGGGCTGATGTTAATTTCAATACAGTTCTTAACACCTTTATGGTTGCTGTTTCACTTGCCGTTGCCGCTATTCCTGAGGGTCTTGCAGCAGTTGTAACAATCGTTCTTTCAATCGGTGTTACAAAAATGAGTAAGAGAAATGCCGTTATCAGACAGCTTACCGCTGTTGAAACACTCGGCTGTACTCAGATTATCTGCTCTGATAAAACAGGTACACTTACACAGAATAAAATGACTGTTGTTGAATATAAGGGCAGTGATGAAAAGCTGCTTGCAACTGCAATGGCTCTTTGCTGTGATGCACAGCTTCAGGATGACGGAACAATCAAGGGTGAGCCGACAGAGGCGGCGCTTGTTGCATATGCAGATAAATTAGAGCTTCCAAAAACCAAGCTTGAGGATACCTTCCCGAGAGTAATGGAAGCACCCTTTGATTCAATGAGAAAAATGATGTCAACCGTTCATAAGAGCGAGAATGGCTATATTCAGTATACTAAGGGTGCGCCTGATGTTGTGCTTTCAAAATGCACAACCTATTATGAGGACGGCAAGCAGCTTCCGATGACTGATGAAAAGAAAAACGAAATTCTCCGAGGCAATAAGGAAATGGCAGATAAGGCACTCCGTGTTCTTTGCGGTGCTATGCGTATCTATAAGGATAAGCCTGAAAGCGAGGAGGCTTCAGCACTTGAGCAGGAGCTTTGCTATATCGGCTTGACAGGTATGATTGACCCTGTACGTCCTGAGGTTGTTGAGGCAATTAAGGAATGCCGTGCAGCAGGTATCAGACCTATTATGATAACAGGTGACCATAAGGACACTGCCGTTGCTATTGCAAGAGAGCTTGGAATTATAACGGATGAAACCTCTGCAATCACAGGTGCAGAGCTCAATAAACTCAGTGACGAGGAGCTTGATAAGGAAATTGAGAAATATTCCGTTTATGCCCGTGTTCAGCCTGAGCATAAGGTAAGAATTGTTAAGGCTTGGAAAGCAAAGGGCAAAATCACCGCAATGACAGGTGACGGTGTTAACGATGCTCCGTCAATTAAAAATGCCGATATCGGTGTGGGTATGGGTATAACAGGCACAGATGTTACAAAGAATGTTGCCGATATGGTGCTGGCTGACGATAACTTTGCTACCATTGTTTCTGCTGTTGAGGAAGGCAGAAGAATTTACGATAATATCCGTAATTCAATTCAGTTCCTGCTTTCATCAAATCTCAGCGAGGTTGTTACAATCTTTATTGCAACGCTTATGGGCTTCACAATCTTTGAGCCTGTTCATCTGCTCTGGATTAACCTTATTACCGACTCCCTGCCTGCACTTGCTCTCGGTCTTGAAAAGGGCGAAAAGGATATAATGAAGCGTCAGCCGAGAAATTCAAAAGACGGAATTTTCGCAGGCGGTATGGGCTTTGATTGCCTGTATCAGGGTCTTATGGTAACTGCTCTTACACTTCTTGCTTACTTCTTCGGCACTAATCAGCTTGGTGTTACACTTGCCCACGGCTCAGAGGACCTCATTCATCAGAATGGTATGACAATGGCATTTTTAACACTTGCAATGGCAGAAATTTTCCATTCATTCAATATGCGTTCACGCCGTCAGACAATTGCAAAAATGGGCGGTGTCAATTGGTATTTAGTTGGTGCAATGGTGTTGAGCCTTGTTCTTTCAACTGTCGTTATTTATGTTCCGTTCCTTGCAGAAGCATTTGATTTTGCTCATATCAGCCTTACTGAATATGCAATTTCACTTGTTCTTGCTGTATGTGTAATTCCGATTGTTGAAATCGTTAAGGCAGTTCAGAGAAAACTGAATAAATAAAATTGCAAAAGAAAAAAGGCTGTAAAAAACGGAAGTTTTTTTACAGCCCTTCATTTTTATCTTTTAGGATAATCCAAATCATCAGGCAAACCTAAAATATAATCTGCTGATACATTATAAAATTTACATAGCTTTACAACCTCATCCGCTTTCAAATAAGCTACTCCATTTTCAATATATGAGTAATTTGCTTGTGTGATATTTAGCACCTCTGCAATTTCGGATTGTTTTAAATCTCTGTCTTCACGTAATTCTTTAAGTTTTCTATAATGCATATTATCACCTTCCTAATTAATCTTAGCATATAAGTAATTCTTATATTGACAAATATAAGATATTCTTATATAATTGATTTGTAATAATGCTGATAAAGCAAGAAGGTGATAATATTGAAAACATTTAAAATTCCCGTAACAACCAAAGCAACAAATAAAACAGTAAGATTTCCGAATGAAGTAATTGATAGTATTGAAAAAGCAACCGCAGGCAAATATTGCACCTTTTCTGCTTTTGTAGTGGAGGCAGTAAAGTTTGCACTTGAAAATATAAAAGAAGAGGAAACGGAAATATGAATCACACAGAATATGAGCAATACCGAAGGCTGAAAAAATCAAGGCTTGAAGCAATAGACAGATTTGAATTTATCAATTTGCTTACATACACATCGCCTTATTGTGCTTCTTAACTCAACAGATTTAGATATATATAATTTTGATAATCTGTTAGGCGATATCATACTGACTGTTGAAGATTTAAATAATTATTGTCTTGATTACAGAGATATGTTTCAGAACTATTTAAGAAAAGATTAAAATATAAAAATACCGTAGGGCAGGGGCTTGCTCCTGCCGTCTTGTTATGTCAATTTTGCTATTCTCATTTTAATTTAAAATAACAATAATTATTCTTTTGCAATTTTTCGCCTTTCAATACCTCGGCAGGAGCAAGCTCCTGCCCTACAAATTTAATGAATATTTGTTATCAATGTGTACAACTAAAAGGCTGTAAAAAACGGAAGTTTTTTACAGCCTTTTAGTTATATTGAGTTTAATTAAAGTCCTGTATTTTCGGCAATATATTTTCTTGCCTTAACAGCATACTCAAAAGGATTAGCCTTTGCAGGGTCCTGCTCAGCCTCAACAACAACCCAGCCCTCATAATCATTCTCTGCAAGAATGTCAAAGATAGGCTTAAAGTCAACGTCGCCGTCGCCCGGCACTGTGAACACACCTGCTCTTACAGCGTCGAGGAATGACATATGCTTAGGAACAACCTGATTGTTGTAAACATCAAGGCGTACATCCTTAAGATGAACGTGCTTAACTCTGTTGATATACTTTTTAAGTACAGGAACAGGGTCAATGCCTGCAAAGGTCAGATGACCTGAGTCGAAAAGAAGATAAACAAGCTCAGGGTCTGTAAGCTCCATAAGCTTATCAATCTCCTCAACAGTCTGCACACCTGTGCCCATATGGTGATGAACAGTGAAGAACATACCCTTGCTCTTTGCATAAGCGCCCATTTCGTTAAAGCCCTTTGCAACAATCTCCCACTCTTCGTCAGTGTAGTATGGCTTTTCGTCAAGGATTGACTTGTCAAGACAGCCCTGAATTGAATTGCCCTGCTCGGATGCGCCGATAACCTTTGCGCCGAGCTTGTGGAGCTTGTCGCAGTGAGCCTTGAAAGCCTCAATAGTTTCCTCATAAGGCTTTGATGTTAAGAATGATGAGAACCATGCATTACAAATCTGAAGTCCTCTGATGTCAAGATAAGGCTTTAATACGTCAGGGTCAGCAGGGTATTTGTTGCCGATTTCCGAGCCTTTAAAGCCTGCAAGTGCCATTTCACTTATGCACTGCTCAAATGTATTTTCTGCACCGAGGTCGGGCATATCGTCATTAGTCCAGCCGATTGGCGCAATAGCTAATTTTATTTTGTTTGAATCAAGCATTTTTTATTTAACCTTTCAAAGATTTTTTATAAGGATACAATTAATAATCGAAAGTATCCCTGATATGTGCCTGCATATCCTCATATGCCGCTGCAACGGTTTTGCTTTCTGAAACCTCGGCAACACCGACTCTCCACCATGACTCAAAGCCCGGGGTCATTGTCTTTGGCAGCACCTTAATATCAAACAGGCAGGAAACAGTCTGCTTCTGTGCATCTGCAAGAGCAGCACGAAGCTCGTCTGATGTGCGGCAGGTATATGCCTTGCAGCCGTAGCCCTCAGCAATTTTTGCAAAGTCAGGGTCAATTTCAGCACCGTCAAGCATACCTGTTACAGGATTTCTTGCTCTGAATACTGTACCGAAGGTGTCAGTGCCTTGATTGTTCTGAAGATTTTCAATACATCCCCAGCCCATATTGTCAAACAGGCAGACATTAATCTTAAGTCCCTCCTGCAGAGCGGTGTAAAGCTCGCTGTGACCCATAAGGAATGAGCCGTCACCGCAGAAGGTGTAAACCTGTGAGTCGGGCTTAGCTAATTTTGCACCGAGTGCGCCGTTAACCTCATAGCCCATATTTGAATAACCGTATTCCATATGATATGTGCCTCTGTCCTTTGGTCTGAACAGCCTTTGCATATCACCCGGGAGTGAGCCTGCTGAGCCGAGAGCTATAGCATCCTCCTCCATAAATTCATTGATTATACCCAGAGCAAGTGTCTGATTAAGACCACCCTCAAGCTCTGTTGAATAATATTCGTCAACAATAGCGTCCCACTCAGCCTTTGCTGCTGAAATCTCATCAGTATAAGCTGTTTTGTAATCACCGCAGGAGTCAATAAGAGCAGTAACAGCTTCCTTAGCGTCTGCAATGATTGCTTCGGCATCCATTTTATAAGCGTCAAACGGGCAAACGTTAATGCCAAGCACTTTTCTGTTTTCATTGAACAGCCATTTTGATGCTGTTGTGAAGTCGGTAAAGCGTGTGCCCACACCGATAATTAAATCTGCATCTCTTGCAATAACATTTGCAGCCTTTCCGCCTGTTACGCCGATACCGCCGAGATTGAGCGGATGCTTCCAGTCGATAATGCCCTTGCCTGCCTGTGTTTCGGCAATAGGGATGTTGTATTTTTCAGCAAATTCCAAAAGCTCTTTTTCAGCACCGCTGTATCTCACACCGCCGCCGCAGACAATAAGAGGCTTTTCGGCTTCTTTGATAAGTGCAGTCGCTCTTTCAAGCTGTGATTTTGCAATGGGGCGTCTGTCCATATGCCATACTCTTTTTGCAAGAAAATGCTCAGGGTAGTCATAAGCCTCACCCTCAACATCCTGCGGCATAGCAAGACATACTGCACCTGTGTCGGCAGGGTCAGTTAAAACACGCATTGCATTGATTGCAGCAGTCATTAACTGCTCAGGTCTTGAAATTCTGTCAAAATAATGGCAAACACCCTTGAAGGCATCAGTAACTGTTCTGCCGTAGCTATCAAAGAACTCAGCCTGCTGTAAAACAGGGTCAGGCTGACGGCATGCAAATGTGTCGCCGGGAAGTACAAGAAGCGGTATTCTGTTTGCTGTGGCACAGCCGCAGGCAGTTACCATATTTGTTGCGCCCGGTCCGATTGATGAAACACAGGGAATAATTGCCTTTCTGTCCATCTGCTTGGCATATGCAATAGCGGCAAGTGCCATATTCTGCTCATTTTTGCCCTGATAGAATTTCAGATTATGTCCGCCCTGCTCTAATGCCTGACCGACACCGACTACACAGCCGTGACCGAATATGCCGAATATGCCCTCAACAAATTTTGTTTCAACACCGTCACATTCAATATATTGATTGTCAAGGAACTTAACCAGTGCCTGTGACATTGTAAGTCTGATTCGTTTCATAATTAAGCCTCGATTTCAGATAATTTAACAGGTCTGTTTTCGGCAACAGACTTTTTAGCGGCAAGACCAAGACGAAGTGCCTCAAGACCGTCATAAACAGTAGTCTTAGTTGCCTTGTCATTTATTACGCAGTCGATGAACTCTGTCATTTCGTCTGTAAAGGACTGCATATATCTCTCAAGGAAGAAGTAAAGCGGCTTGTCAGTTGTTGCACCGTTTTCGTCCATAAATTCAACGTGGGTAGGGGTGTCGTTTGCAGCGCTTGCCTGACCCTTTTTGCCGAATACCTCAAGCCTCTGGTCATAGCCGTAAGCAGCCTGGCGGCAGTTGTCAATAACACCGATTGCGCCGCTCTTGAATTTAAGAGCAACAAGTGCAGTGTCAACATCGCCTGCCTCGCCGATTGCAGGGTCAACTGTTACTGCTGCATTTGCATAAACCTCTTCAACCTCACCGCCGATAAAGCGAGCCATATCAAAATCATGAACTGTCATATCAAGGAAGATACCGCCTGATACCTTAACATATGAAATCGGGGGTGGCTCAGGGTCACGTGATGTGATTTTAATTGTCTGAAGCTCACCGATTTTGCCCTTGTTCGCAAGGTCCTTGATTGCTGCAAAGTTGTGGTCATAACGGCGGTTAAAGCCAATCTGAAGCTTAACACCTGCTTCGTCAACTGCCTTTATAACAGCCTTGATTTTTTCAATTGTCAAATCAACAGGCTTTTCGCAGAAAATGTGCTTGCCTGCCTTGGCAGCTTCAATTGCAATGTCTGCGTGAGTGTCTGTTGATGAGCAGATAAGAACTGCCTTGATTTCGGGATTGTTTAAAATCTCGTGATAATCCTCATAATAGTTGGGGATACCAAGCTCTTCAGCTACCTTTTTTGCGCCTTCAACATAAATGTCGGAGACAGCAACAATTTCAGCCTGAGGAATATGGTATGTAATTGATTTTGCATGTACCTGACCGATACGACCGGCACCGATAATGCCAACCTTAAGTTTTTCCATAAATTTTACCTCTTTGATATGTATTAAACCGGACATTACCCGGTTCATCATTCCAATAATAGCACAACAACTTTTCTAATTCAATATCTTAAAATAAATATTTTATCATTTTTTTAAACAGTTGCATTAATTAAAAAATCTATGTATAATATAGATAATATACTAATTTACAAGGAGAATCCCCATGACATATACATACACGCCGCATGGCGTTTGCTCAAGACAAATAACAATTGATATTAATGATGATGAAACTATTGAAAGCATCAGCTTTTTAGGCGGATGCCACGGCAATCTTCAGGGTATTGCGGCACTTGCAAAGGGCAGAAGTATTGATGATGTTATTGCTACACTCAGGGGTATTGACTGCAGAGGCAGGGGCACATCCTGCCCTGACCAGCTTGCGAATGCACTGGAGCAGATTAAAGCAGAATTATAATTAAGGGGTAAAAATATGTTCAGACTTGAAAGCAAGATTTTACAGCGTGAGTTCAAGGTTTATGAAGGCAATCTTTATGCTTCGCAAATACGAAACACTCTGTCAAAAAAAGATTTTATTCCTGACGGCAACAGTGTGGAATTTTTATTTCATTTTACAGACGGCAGTGAATTTACTTCAAAGGGGTTAACCGTTACCGAGCAGAAGCAGGAAAACGGCAGGCTGTCATTCACATTTGCCGAGTGCAGCGGTGTTACCGTAACTATGAGCTTCTGGGCAGGCGAGGACGGCAATACGCTCAGAAAGCAGATAAGCTTTGTTCAGAGTGATACAAAGGTTATTGATTATATTCTGCTTGAGCATATAGGCATAACAAATTCAAAAACACATTTCTGTGTTCCTATGGATATTGAGGGGACAGAGCTTGGTGCTTTTGCTTCCTCTCTCGGTCAGCCGTTTTATATTGACAGTCTTTTCTTCGGCTGTGAATTTCCTGCAACTCTGAACACAATCCTTTACGGAATAGGTCAGGTTAAATATTATCTCGGCAAGAATGTTGAGGGTGTTTATCAATGCCCTGTTACTGTTGTCGGCGGTGCAAGGGATAATACTATGATTGATGTGCAGAAGGCATTTTTTGATTACATTGATGACATTGCCGTGCCTGCTGAGTTCAGACTTCAGTATAACAGCTGGTATGACCATATGCTGAATATAGATGCAGATAATATTGAAAAATCGTTTTATGAGATTGAAAGCAAGCTTTCATCAAACGGAGTTCCGCCCATTGATGCATATGTTATTGATGACGGGTGGAATGATTACAAGGCATCTTTCTGGAGCTTTAATAAAAAATTCCCGAACAAGCTTGCCGACGCAACAAATATGACTGAAAAGCTAAGCTCTTCCTTCGGCTTGTGGCTCGGACCGAGAGGCGGTTATAACAGGCAGAATAAATTTGCCAAAAAGATTGAAAAGGGCGGCTTCGGTGCATATAACGCACAGTCATTTGACATCTGCGTAGCAGATAAAACATATCAGCAAAATGTTGAAAAATTCCTTGTTGATACTACAAGGGAGTTTGATATAAGCTACTGGAAGCTTGACGGCTTTTCATACAGACCCTGCACAAATTCAAAGCATCACCATATGGTAGGCGGCGAAAATGATATGTACTATTATTCGGAAATGTGGCAGGGCTGGATTGATATTTTCAAAAGCATAAGGAAAACTCGTGCCGAACAGGGCAAGGATATCTGGATTAATATGACCTGCTATGTTCATCCGTCGCCGTGGTGGCTTCAGTATGTCAACAGTATATGGCTTCAAAACAGCAATGATATAGGCTTTGCTGATAATCTTGAGCATCAGTCACAGCTTGACCGTGAGCTTACCTATCGTGACGGCAGATATTATAATTCACTCTGCACAAGAGCATGGCAGATACCGAACAGATATATTTATAATCACGAGCCGATTTACGGCAATGAGGCAAAGGTTAATTATACAGATGAGGAGTTTGAAAAATATCTGTATTTCAATGCCTGCAGAGGTCAGGCTCTTAATGAGCTTCATCTCAGCTATAATATGATGAACAAAACAAAATGGCGTATACTTTCAAAGGTTGTTCAGTGGCAGAAGAGCAATTTTGATATCCTGAAAAATGCTATGATGCTTGGCGGAAATCCTGAGGAAAATAATGTTTACGGTTATTTCAGCTGGAATGACAAGGGCGACGGCATTATTGCGCTGAGAAATCCTACCGATGAAAAGGCTCCGCTTACTCTCACACTTAACAGACTTATGGGCTGTCCTGAGAATTTGAAGAATGTTAACCGCTTCAATGTTTATAATGAGGGTGCAGGTGAGAATTTTGACAGCTATTCATACGGTGATAAAATTGATTTAACCCTTAAGCCCTTTGAGGTAAAGGTTCTGCAGTTCGGAAAAAGTGACAGAAGATACGATTATCTTGAGGCAACAAATGAATTTACAGTATCTTTTGTTTACAGCAGCAATGATGAAAACTGCGCAATCTGCGAAAACAGTGATGTTAAAATTGCTGTTGAGGACGGCTTTGTTAAAATTAAGTGTGATTCGTCAAGCCTTGAATCAAGCTTTAAGGTAACAGGTGAGGAGCATAAAATAATTGTTGTAAGAGAAAAAAATAAAATGGTTAAGCTTTATATTGACAATACTCTTGACGGTTCTGTTTATGATGCCGCCTCGAAGGGTGAAATTGATACAGAGCTTGAAAGCGATGCATTGGAATTCAGCGCTGTCAGCAAGGCGACCTCCTATGAGGATATTGTGGCACTGAAAAGAGTGCTGACTAAAGCCGTAAAAAGGAGGAAATAATTATGAACTGCAAAAAATGCGGCAGTGATGCACTTATTAAAAAGGATGACTGGTATGAATGTGCTCACTGCGGAGCAACTATGTTTGATACGGATGTAAATATCAATGATGTAAAAAGTCCTACAAAAGAGGTTGAAAGAATAGAGCAGTCTGAGGAGGACAGGGAGATAAGCTATAAAACCTATAATCCTAATGAAACTGAGGAGGAGAAAGAGAAGGAACCGAAAAGCAAGCTTCGTGAGGCTGTCGAGTTCTTAATCCCCATTGTTGTTGCTGTTATAATTGCAATTATTTTAAAATCAGTTGTTTTTGCAAATGCAGTAGTTCCCACAGGCTCTATGCTTAATACCATACACGAGGGTGACAGAATTATTGCAAGCAGAATTGCTTATATCAATGAGGATCCTCAGAGATATGATGTTATTATATTTGAGTATCCTGACGACGAAACTCAGATATATGTTAAGCGTGTTATAGGTCTTCCCGGTGAAACCGTTGAGGTAATTAACGGTATTGTGTATGTTACAAAAACCAATGGTGAAACTGTTCAGCTTGATGACAGCTTTGTAACAAACTGTACTCCTGATGGAAATTTCGGTCCGTTTGAAGTCCCTGAAGACAGCTACTTTATGATGGGCGATAACAGAAATTCAAGCTGGGATTCACGATTCTGGAATAATAAATTCGTTAATAAGGAAAAGATTTTAGGCAAGGTTAAATTTAAGTATTATCCAAGCTTCGGAAAAATTGAGTAATACTGACGAGGGGTAAAAATATGAGCCAGACTAATTATATTCCTAAAAAAGAACGCTGGGCGTTCAGTATCGGCGCAATGGGTCAGGGTATGATTTATGCAATGATGTCAAGCTATATCAGTGACTATTATCTTAATGTGCTTCAGCTTGCACCGATGTTTGTACTTCTTCTTATGCTTTTTGCAAGAGTGTGGGATGCTATCAATGATCCGCTTATGGGTATGATTGTTGACAGGCGTACCACAAAGCACGGCAAAATGAAGCCGTACATAATTTATGCATCAATTCCTATTGGTATTTTAACAGTTCTGATGTATTTCAGTCCTGACCTTAATAAAGGTGCGCTGATGGTTTATGCTGCGGTCGTGTATGTTATGTGGGGTATGATTTACACAATGGCTGATGTTCCCTTCTGGAGTCTGCCTAATGTTATGACCGCAGATGCTGAGGAAAGAAGCTCAACAATATCCTTCGGCAGAACGTTAAACGGCGTGGGCTCAGCCGTGCCTGAGGTGCTCTTTCTTGTTATAGGACTTGTTCTGCCGAATATTCTCGGTGCATCTGACGGACTTGAGTATAATAAAACAAAGTATCTTATTATGGCAATATTCACTGTTGCCATCGGACTTCTGTTATATGCAAGGTCTTATTTCTATATTAAGGAAAGAGTTGTTATTCCCGATGTCAAGCCTGTAAAGGGTGAGCCGTCAAGGCTTTCGCGTATTTTCAAATGCAAGCCCCTTATGCTTGTCATTCTTATGGGTGTGCTTTCAAGCGGAAGATATATGGTGCAGGCTGCTGCCGTTCACGTTGCACGCTATGCTTTTTATATCGGCGCACCGCTTGAGGGTATGACAGATTCTGAAAGAGTTGCGGCAATTGAGGCAAGTGTTTCATCTGTTAAAACAATTTTTCAGGCATGTGCAATTGTCGGAATGTTCGGTGCAATGCTTGTTATGCCGGCTCTTATGAAACGCTTTGACTATAAAAAAATTGTTATTGTAACCTGTATTGCAGGCTTTGTTGCAAGCATATTTACCACACTTATCGGCTGGTTTACAATGAACTTATATATTTGTATTCCGTTTATTCTTATTTCGTGTATACCGCTCGGTGTGCTTAATGTTATCAGCTATGCAATGATTGGCGACTGTCTTGATTATATGGAACTCAAAACAGGCTTCAGGGACAATGCACTCGGATCCGCTTGTCAGGGCTTTGTAAACAAGCTCGGCAACGCATTTGCAACATCAGGCATAGTGTTAATGTATATGTTCATTGGTCTTGAGCCTGAAAAGATGTTGAGCTCAGATGTTATTATGGCGGCAACCGATCTGGCTATGAATCAGCGTTTTGCAATGTTCTCATTAGTTTCAATTGTTCCCGGTGTGAGCCTGCTGCTTTGTGCAATACCGATGTTCTTTTATAAAATAAGCGGTAAGGAAAAAGAAAGAATTGAAACTGAGCTTGCCGCTCAGCGTAAGGCGAGAGGAATTGAAATAGGTGAATAAAAAATTAATTGCAGCAGGTGCTGTATGTATCGGTGCTGTTGCGGGCACTGCACTGCACGGCTATATGGATGTTATGGGCAGGGAAAGCAAATTCAAATCAATTTTCGGTTACCTTGCCGCAAGAAATGAGAATGATGGTCCGGACGAATTTCTTGAATTTAATATATCAAAGCACGAATGGATTAATAAACAGAACAAAGAAAAAATTATTATAAAATCACACAGAAACAGAAATTTAACAGGCTATCTGACATACCCTTCAAGCAAGAGCAATGTGTTTGTTGTTTTTGCCCACGGTCATCATACTGACCATAATGGCGACCCTGCAAACTTTTTGCAGTATTATGTTGAAAAGGGTTATAATTTTCTTGCAATGGACCATGTTTCCTGCGGAGAAAGTGAGGGATATTTTACAGGCTTTGACTATTTTGAGCATAAGGACTGCCTGCTGTGGATTGATTATCTGAAAGAACGCTTTGGTGATGATATAAAAATTATTCTGCATGGTGTGTCAATGGGCGGTGCTACTGTGTGCAAAATGGTAAGCAAAGTGCCCGGGCAGGTTAAGCTCGCCGTGGCAGACTGTCCGTATACAAGTGCAACTGAGGAATTTTCAGAGGTAATCAAAGGTGCAGGAATTAAAAATCCGAAACCGCTTGTTAAAATTTTCAATGCTGCAAATAAGATTATTGCAGGTTATGACCTTGATGATACCGAGGTCAGGGGCTCTGTGCTTCAGTCAAGAGTTCCCATGCTTTTTGTTCATGGTGATAATGATGGTCTTGTGCCTGCAAAAATGGGTAAGGAATTGTTTGAGCTTTGCTCAAAGCCTAAGAAGCTGTTTATTGTCAGCGGTGCAGGTCATGCTGACTCAATCCGTGTCAATGAGCAGTGCTACCACAAAAAGCTTGATGAATTTATTGATAAATATTTAGGAGTGTAATTTATGCCTTTTATTGAAGTTAAAACAAATCAGACAATAGCAGATAAAGCTGCCCTGAAATCCGCTCTCGGCGAGGCAATCACAGCAATACCCGGTAAAAGCGAGGCTTGGCTTATGGTTGAGCTTGAGGATAAAAAGGATATGTACTTTAAGGGCAGTGACGAGCCTTGTGCGATGTTTGAAATAGCAGTTTTCGGCAAGGCAAGCAATGATGCATATGACGATTTGACAAACAGAATTTGTGATATCAGTGAAAAGCTGCTCGGTGTTGCCGCTGACAGAACATATGTTAAGTACAGTGAAACAGAGCACTGGGGTTTTAACAGATTTAATTTCTGATTCACTGCAGTTTTTCAGTAAAATATAATTCGGGGAAAATAAGTGTTGTGAAAAAGTTTGTTAAAATAATTATACCGGTTTTAATTATTGCACTGTGTGTTGCGGGTGCAGTATATTTTGATGTTTTTAATTTTGTCATGGATGAAAAAACAACTGTGCCCGAAAGCACTGTAATAACAGAAAAGAAATCAAAGTATCAAAGCTATATTGATAAAAACAGCGATTTTGTCGGATATATCAGAATTGACGGAACCGCGGTTGATTACCCTGTTGTGCAGGGTGATGATGACGTTTTTTATTTAACGCATAATTTTGAAAAACAACCTGAGGAGCGCGGCGCCATTTATATGAGCAGTGAATGTGATTCTTCATTAAAAGATTTCAATACAGTTCTTTATGGTCATAACTGGCTTGATACAACAATGTTTTCAGAGGTTACAAAGTATGAAAGTATTGATTTCTACAAAGAGCATCCTGTGATTAATTTTGATACTGCTTATGATGATATGCAGTGGAAGATTTTTGCTGTGTTTATTACAAATGCTGACGAAAATGAGGATGACGGATATATATTCAATTATATTTATCCGCATCTTAGCGGTGATAATTTCAGCGGTTATATCAGTGAGGTTAACAAACGGACGCTTTATAAAACAGGTGTTGATGTCAACAGCAGTGATAAAATACTGACTCTTTCAACCTGCTCAAGAAAAATGGATACTTCAGACCGCAGAGCAGACGCAAGAATAGTAGTTGCTGCAAGGCTTTTAAGAAATGGTGAAAGTGCCGTGGTTGATACATCAAAGGCAGAAATTAATCCAAATCCCAAATACCCGCAGAGATATTGTGATACTATGGGAATACAAAATGTTTATGCAAATGATGAAAAGTGGTATCCTGTTGAGATAGAATAAAATGTAATAAATATATAATAAAGACCTGTTCACTGAACAGGTCTTTATTTATTGTCTATTCTGAAATTGCTCCGTATAAAATCATATCAATTATGATGTCGTGATATTCAAGAAGCTCCTTTGCAGTTTTTTGTATTGCAATTTTATTATCTTTTTTTATCTCATTAATCATTCTGTCCTCAAGGGTCTGGAATGTATTTTCATACAAAATCAAAATGGTATCTGCAATGTCATTGTCACTCATTCTGAGCTTATCATTTTTTGAATGAATAATTTCAAGAAACTTCCTCTTTTTACTTTCACGCCATGCAAGCTGATATTTTGATATTTCTTCTAATGATTCAGCAGAAAATAATTTGTTTCTTAGACTGTAGGCAAGTCTGAGCACTATGAGCTGATTCGGATTTTCGCACCAGTGATAAATTTTTTCTTTATAGTAGTTATGAAAGTTTTCCTTGATAGTTAGATCATTGTTAATATTGAAAGCATCAATATTTTCTCGTAAATTATCAAGAGCATAGCATACGCAGGAGCAAAGAAGCTCATCTTTTGAAGAAAAGTGATGGTACAATTTACCTTTTGAAATGTTGTAATTTTGACAGATGCCATTAAGCGATACTAAACTGCCGTTTTCAGCAAACTCATTGATGCCTGCATCTATAATATTAAGTATGGTCTGATTGCTCTTTTCCTTCTGGTTCATAAGCTCGGTCTCCTTTTTATATCTTTATAACACGATTATAACATATAGTAATATAATTGTAAACACAAACAGACCTATAATTGGTCTGTTTTATTTGAAAACATTTATTGGTGAAAATGACGTAAAAATAATTTAAATAATGAAAAAATTCAGCAAAATTAACAAGAAATTTTTAAAGAATGATAATATATTGACAAAATATTTTGGTGTGATAAAATGAGAAATGAAAGCGATGGTTTGTTTTTTCTAAAATAAACCAATTATTCTGAAAAGGAGATGTATTTAATGAAAAGAAGGAAAAAATTACTCAGTCTGTTTTTGGCAGTTGTAATTGCCTTAACCTCATTCAGCGTGTGCTTCAGTGCATTGGCTGACGAGGCTCAGGCAAATGCTGACGCAAAAGTGACTGAGGCGCAAAACGCCATCCAGGCATTTTATGATGCTAAAGGCGATTTGTTTAATGACACAAAGCCTGATTATGAAAGTAAGTTAGCTGCATATAATGATGCTGCTGCAAAACTCAAGGCTTTGAACGAGGACCAGAAGCTGGCTCTTGATGTAAGATACTATGCTTACTTCCTTCACAATGCTTCTGAAAAGGTAGCACGTGACAATGGAACAGGGCTTACAAGCTACGCAGCTAAGGTATGGGGCTCAAGCACAGACGAGGGGCTTAAGGAACTCGTAAAGGTAGTAGGTGATTTCCCTAAGGAGTATCAGGCTGCCATTGACGTAATGAGAAAGCTTTACGTTAAGGTTGACGGAACTCTTTTCAATTCAAGTTTTGACTTCCAGAAAAAGACTGCCGGCTATGAGCATTTCGAGAAGAATATTCCTGAAATTTCAAAACTGACACCGGCTGGTATTGACTTTGCTAATTATTGCAATCCAAACGGTGAAGGCTTCTATTTCTATATGTTCTCACCAACTTCAGGCGCAAAAACTGATTTATACAGCAATATTGCAAAAATCAGCTTTAACTATTTCCAGGACAAAGCAGGCAAGGCTGACCCTAAGTCAGTTTCAAGCTTTACAACTGGATATGTTGAAGGTAAAAATGGTGAAAGAACATGGAGAGCAGGTAAAAACGCTGCTGTTTACAGAGCTGACTGGGAAGCATATGACGCAGCATATAAGGCTGACAATATCACATATGCTAAAGAGGCATATGCAAAGACAGTTGAAATTTTCGCTCCTGTTTTCGGTGATGAATTCAAAAACGCTGCAAATCTTGCACTTGAAATCGGTCTTAAAAATTTCAATGGCGAGGCTTTAACCGTTGAGCAGGCAGAGTCTGTTACTGCAGCAATTGATGCTGTTAAAGATTCTGTTGCTGCTGCGGCACTTCAGAATTTAATGGGCAATTCAAGCATTAACGTTGCTTCAGAGTTAATTTATAAGCTTGACAAGGATGCTTATAATGAAACTGCAGATGCAAACACTGTTTACAGCAATCAGATTTCACATACAAAGAAAACTGTAAAAACTCTTGTAGCTGATTTACAGGATATTATTGAAAACAAAAAGCTCAACGAGTTTGTTGACTATATGAGCAAGGTTGATGTTAACAAGCTTACTGACAAGATTGTTAAGGAAGCTATTGACAAATACCACGCTATGAGCAGTAATTTCCAAAAAAAGGTTCCTGCAGATGTCAAGGAAAAGCTCGTTAACGTTGCAACAAAGGGCTTCTATGACGTTATGAACACTGTTGATATGAACAATATCACAAGAGAGATTCAGTCAAAGACACAGGCTAAATATGTATTGATGGATGAGTTCAAATCCACAATTCCTGCAGAGCTTTATGACAAGTATGTTCGTGTTCAGGCTCCTATTATGGATATGAACAACTTTGCAAAAGAAATTGCTGCATTCAAGACAGCGGATATCGTTCGTCCTGAAAACAGCCAGGTAGCTTGGACAACAGGCGGTATGCAAAGTGCTGTTGACAAGCTCTGGCAGCTTGTAGCCGAAACACTTGTTCCGCTTATTTCAAAAGATATTGATTTATCAAATGGCTTAGACAGCATACTTGAGGATAATCTTTATCAGCCTCAGATTCTTGTCGAAATACTTAATCTCTATGCAACACTTCTTGCAAGTGATGCACAGATTGATGCAGGCGGAATGACACTTTCTCTTAGTATGATTGCCGGCTTTATTGTTACAAACGATAAGCTTGCCGATTATCTGAAATCAGATGGTGACAAGTATGCAGGTGCAATCGAAAAGATTAAGGCAGCCGCTGCTGAAGGCGGAAATAATGCAGACAAAATGCTCAGAGCTGCACAGATGGAATACACAGCTAAGGATTTCGGATTCAAGGCTGGTGACCGTGACGGATTTGCAGATGCACTTCTTGCAGTGCTTCGTCCTATCACAACACTCCTTGAGCCTGGCAAAAAGCTCATCATTGTTGATCTTAACATCAATATGTTCGATTATATGACAGATGATGGTTTATATCAGGAGGGTGTATATTCATCACTCATTCCTCTTCTTGAGCAGCTTGGTATGGTTGGTCTTCCTACACAGGCAGAATATAAGGCTAACTATGAGAGCGTGAAGGCAGAAAAGGGAGCTTATATTGCGGCTGACGAATTCCTCAGACCTATTATCGACCACCTCTTCACAGATGTTGTTGATGTTGTTTCACCTGACCCGCTTAACGGTCTTATCAAGGTGCTTCCTCGTCTTGCACATATAGTAAATACTGACATGCTTGACAGCACAATCAAAAAGGCTGCAGATTCATTAGGTATACTCGGCGATGCAGTCAGAGGTCTTGATGTTTCAAAGAAGGCTATCAATAATCTTCTTGCACAGCCTATTGACCTTACAGACCTTATCGGCATTAAGCTTACACTGCCTCCTATTGACTGGGCAAAGCTTGCTGACTGCTGTACTCTTGAGGTTAAGGATAGCTCATCAAATTCCAACAAGTACTTCATCCTCAGAAATGGTGATACTGATGCTGTATTCACAACATTGTTCTATTATGTATATGATGTAGTATTTGCTGACGCTGATACTTACAAGGCTGTCAGAAAGCTCATTACAGATAACCTCGGTGCACTTTCTTCAATGGTTACAAATTATACAGATAATTTTGTTAAGATAGGTAAGGTTGCAACCTACGGTGAGGTTCTTGATCTTCTCGGTGAACCAACAGGCGATGTTATTGAAAAGCCGGTAACACCGGTTGATCCTGAGAATCCGACTGATCCGAGCAATCCTGACAAACCAGGTAATAATGATAAACCAAATCTGCCGAATCTTGATAATCTTACCAATAAGGGTGACAAGACAAACAACGGCACATCAACAGTTAAAAAGAATGTAAAAAATCCGTTTATCCCTAAGACAGGCGGAGAAAGCACAGCTTATGTTATGATGGCTGTATATTCTGTTCTTGCTCTTGCAATCGGTGCGGCAGTAATTGTGTACAGAAAGAAAAAGAGCGACTGTGCTGAAAAATAATTAAAATTACCTCCAATATATAAAGTAAAAAACGCAGATGCTTCGGCATCTGCGTTTTTGTCTGATATATTATTTAATTGCATTTACAAATCTTTTTGTAATATCCATAGGTCTTGTAATGGCAGTGCCTACGACAGCACAGTGAACTCCTGTATCAATCGCTTTTTTCAGCTCATCAGGCGCCCATATACCGCCCTCAGCAATGACAGGTCTGTCAAGCTCTTTTACATATCTTTCCATAAGCTCAAAATTCGGCAGCGGTGCGCCCTTTGTATACGGCGTGTAGCCTGACATTGTTGTGCCGATTAAATCAAATCCAAGCTCCTGAGCATTTTTGCCTTCCTCAAAACAGCTTGTGTCAGCCATAAACAACTGGTTCGGATATTTAGCCCTCACCTCAGTGAAGAATTCCTCAAGTGTTACACCGTAAGGGTGCAGTCTGTCAGTAGCATCGAGAGCAATTATTTCACAGCCGATTTCAACAAGTGCGTCAACCTCTTTCATAGTGGGGGTAATGTACACGTCACTGTCGTTATAAACCTGCTTGATAATGCCGATAACAGGCAAATCGACCTTTTCCTTTATCGCCTTAATATCAACAACTGTGTTTGCTCTTATGCCCACAGCACCGCCAAGGTATGCAGCCCATGCCATTTTTGACATTATGTAGCTGTCGCAGAGCGGTTCTGTTTCAAGTGCCTGACAGGATACAATCAATCCGCCTTTGATTTTTTCTAAAATTTCTTTATTGTTCATTTTAATCACCTTATTGATTATATCATTTATTTGTGTTACAATCAAGAGCGAGGTGATATTTATGAAGAATATAGACAAATTTCGTGGTGTATTCTGTGCTTTAAATGCAATTTATGATGAAAATGACAATATAGATACAGGTAAAATCAAAGAGCTTGTTGAAATATATAAGTCAAAGGGAGTTAAAGGTGCTTATGCCTGCGGCTCGACAGGTGAGGGCTTTTTGCTTTCAATGGAAGAGAGAAAACAAGTTGCTGAGGCTGTTGTTGAAGCGGCAGGCGATGATTTTACTGTTATAGTTCACGTTGGATGTCCGTCAACAAAGGACAGTATTGAGCTTGCAAAGCACAGTGAAAAAATCGGAGCAGATGCAATCAGTGCAGTGCCGAGTGTTTATTATCATCTGCCTGAGGAAAGCGTCAAGCTTCACTGGAATTCAATTATTGATTCAACAGATGTTCCGTTTATTATTTATAATATTCCGCAGCTTACAGGCTTTAATCTTTCACCTGAGCTTCTTGGTGAAATGAGCAGAAACCCTAAGGTTATCGGTGTTAAAAATTCAGCAGAGCCTGTTTATCTTATGGAGAGATACAGACAGGCAGCAGGCGATGATTTCATTATTTTCAATGGCAGTGACGAACAGTTTGTGGGTGGCAGATTAATGGGTGCCGATGCAGGTATCGGCGGCACATACGGCTGTATGCCTGAGCTTTTTGTTGAGCTTGACAGACTTGTTAATGAAAATAAGATTGAAGAGGCTAAGGCTCTTCAGTTTAAAATCAATGACTGTATTTTTGCTCTGCTTTCCTGCAAATCACTTTATGGTGCAGCTAAAAGGGTAATGAGTATCAGATTTGGTGTAGAATGCGGAGATCCGAGAAGTCCGTTCCTTCCCGTTACTGATGACGAGGCAGGACCTGTTGCAGAAAAAATCAATAAGTATGTAGCCGAACTCAACATATAAAATTCTTTTAAACCGACTCTGAAAGGAGTCGGTTTTTTCTGTCTTAAGAATTTGTAAGATTGCTTTAATGTGTTGTTTATAGATCGTTAATGTGATATTATTAAATCGGTGATATTATGAGTGAAAGAATATTTTTGCTTGAGGATGATATATTTTTGCGTGACGGACTTTGTGAGCTGCTTGAAAATGCAGATTACAGCGTTACAAGTGCAGGAACAATAAAGGATGCAGAGGAGGCTGTCAGAGGCTCTTCCTTCAGTCTGCTTATTCTTGATGTTATGCTGCCTGACGGCAGCGGCTTTGATTTGTGTCAGAGGCTGAGAGCAATCGGTATTACAACACCGATACTGTTTTTAACTGCCTGTGATGACGAAATACAGATTGTACGCGGGCTTGACAGCGGTGCTGACGACTATGTTACAAAGCCCTTTAAGCTTCTTGAACTGCTGTCACGTGTTCGTGCACTGATAAGAAGAAACGGCAGTACAACTTATGTAAGCAATGAAATTTCTGTTGATACGGATAATATGACTGTCAGAAAAAACGGCGAAATGCTTTTTGTTACAAAGACAGAATTTCAGCTTTTATCCTGTTTAATAAGAAACAGCGGTGTTATTATAAGCCGTTCTGCGCTTTTGCAGAATATATGGGATGATAACGGTAATTTTATTGACGATAATACACTGTCTGTTCATATGAGCCGTCTGCGTGAAAAAATAGGTGCAAATCATATTAAAACCATCCGCGGCATAGGGTATCGCTGGGAGGAATGTAAATGAAATTTTTAACAATTCTCCCTTGGCTTATTGCGGCACTGCTTGCCGTGGTGTGTATAATTCTTATTATCAGGCTTGTTAAGCTCAGCAGGAATATAAATACTTTGTCTGACAATATTAATGATTTCATAAATACAGGCAGTCAGACACAATTCAGTGTCTATGACAATTATTTTGCAGGACTGCAGAATGGTGTTGCCGATTTGCAGGAGATTATATGCTTTGAACGCAGCCGTTTAGTGCAGGAAAATAAAAAGAATACAAAATTTATATCTGATATTTCCCATCAGCTTAAAACACCTATTGCAGCCCTTCGTCTTTACTGCGAAATGGACAAGGAGCAGAATGTGTCACCGCACAGTGAAAAAGAGCTTCAGCTTGTGGATAAAATGGAAAAGCTTGTTTATCAGCTTTTAAGACTTGAAAAAATCAAGACTGATTCATATGTAATGAATTACGAATATGTTGAGTCAGAGAATATTATCGCTAAGATATTTGCAGAGTTCAGACCCCTTTTCCCTGAAAAGAATTTTGTGCTTAACGGCAAAAGCATTATACGCTGTGATGAAACATGGCTTGGCGAAGCAGTCGGTAATATTATCAAAAATGCCTGTGAGCATACTGCCTGTGACGGCGTTGTTGCAGTTGATATAAGTGAAAACAAGCACTCTACTATTATTGAGATAGGTGATAACGGCGGCGGTATAGCCGAGGAGGAAATACCTAACCTGTTCACAAGATTTTATAAGGCTGAAAATTCTTCGCCGAACAGCACGGGCATAGGTCTTGCCATTACAAAAGCTGTTGTTGAAAAGCATCACGGAATTATAAGTGTGGAAAATAAGAATAACGGTTTGTATTTCACGATATGCATCCCGCATATTGACGGATATGAAACGATATAGCTGCTGATAAATGGGCTGAACCACAACCTGTTTATCAGCAGCTTTTTTATTAACATTACGAAATCGTAAGATTAAAGTAAGATAAACGAAAGATTGACGTGCTAATATTAGGGTGAAGAAATTAAAAGGATGAGGGTGATGATATGAATATTATTGAATGTACAAATCTTACAAAGGAATATATCAGCGGTGATAATGTGGTTAAGGCTGTTGATGATGTAAGTGTTGCCTTTGAGCAGTGCGAATTCTGTGCAATCACAGGTCCGTCGGGATCAGGAAAATCCACATTTTTGCATATGCTCAGCTCGCTTGAATACCCTACCTCAGGCTATGTAACATACGGCAAAAAGAAGCTTTCGGATTATACTGACAATCAGCTTTCTATTTTGCGCCGCCGACGTTTCGGCTTCGTTTTTCAGGCATATAATCTTGTAAATGAGCTTACAGGATATGAAAATATTGTTCTTCCTATTATGCTTGACAGGAAAAAGCCCGATGAGGAATATATTGAAAAGCTAATTAAAATGCTCGGCATTGAGGACAGGCTTGATCATCTGCCGTCAGCATTGTCAGGCGGTCAGCAGCAGCGTATTGCAATTGCGCGTGCACTTGCCAACAAGCCTGCAATCCTTTTTGCCGATGAGCCCACAGGTAATCTTGACGGCAAAAGCGGCAGAGAGGTGCTGTCACTGCTTAAATATGTGGCTTCTGAGCTTGGTGTAACATTAATTCTTGTTACGCATGATTTACATGTTGCAGAGCAGGCAGACAGAATCTTAACGATTGAGGACGGAAAAATTGTTAAGGACAGTAAATCAGAAAACAATGCTGAAAAAGAGGTGTGATTATGAGAAAAAAATTAACTGTTAACACCCTTGCCCTCGGTAATCTGAAGCACAGAAAAAAGCAGTATGCAATTATGATTATCGGCATAGTGCTTGCAATGGTGTTTTCAAGCAGTATGATACTGTACTTTTTCAGCTCCTATGAGGCAATAGATAAAAAATATAAAGATAATTACGGAAAGCAGGATATTATTGCCGCTGCCGCAGGTATAGACGAAGAGCGATTTGCAGAGGCAAAGAACGACAAGCTTCTTACGGATTATGGTGTTGCCCATATTCTCGGCAGTGTATGCAATGATAAAAAAGGCTATAGCGTCCCCGTTGCATGGCTTGATGACAAAGCGATAGATTATTCAAATATCAGCTTTATAAAAGGCTCGTATCCCACAAATGAAAATGAAATAGCTCTTGAGCAGACTGTTCTTGCAAGGCTTGGTATTGATAACGCTGATGTGGGCGACGAAATAAAGCTCAGCTTTAAGGTGCAGAATGGTGAGGAGCTTTTTGACGCTGAAGAAAAAACCTATATCCTTTCCGGCATTGCTTCAAACAAATTCAGCAATATTACGCATAATGCACCGGCTAATGAAAAATTTGTACCGGGCGGATTTTTTGCACAGAATACAGCGGTTGATATAGGCGGAAAAGAAAAAATTTCAGTATATGCATTTCTGCCGAAAAATAATAATGCATTTTTAAATTTCCATCGAAGCTTTGGAAGAGAAAATGTAAGCGGTGAGAGCGAATATACACTTGAATATTTCAATGAGGATTATAATGAAAGTCCGAGATTTATGAATGTACTATGGAATGCAAATAATTTGTATATTGCAATACTTGTCGTGGCTCTTATTGTTGCGTCAGGCGTTACAATAATAAATGCTTTCAACACAAATCTGAGCGACAGAAAGAAGCAGATAGGAATGCTTCGTGCAGTGGGCACAACAAAAAAACAGATTTTTACAATATTCGGCAGAGAAGTGTTTTTCATCAGTATTATCTGCGTGCCTGTGAGCATAGCGCTTTCCTATTTTGCAGTGTGGCTGATATTCAGAATAAGCGAAACCGAGCTTGTTATGACAAAAAGCATATGGGTGCTGCCTGTCAGCGCAGTGCTTGGTATGGCGGTTGTTATGCTGTCTGCACTCGTTCCCATTGCAAACGCTTCACGCATAACGCCTATGCAGGCAATCCGTGATATTGAAAAATCACGAAAAATGAAAAGGAAGAAAATCAAAACTCAGAAAAGCTTTGATACTTCAACTCTTCTTGCAAAAAGAAGTCTTTCATTTTCAGGTGCATCGCGAATCAGCGTAAGTATAATTCTTATTGCGACCATTGCATTTTCTTGCCTTGGCTTTTCATTCATAAGCTATGAAAAAGCAAATCCGTATGATTATTGTTTTGATTATTCAATAGTAGACGTTTTTTCATCATGGAATACTTACAGTAATGATAAGTATTCAACAAGCGGTTTTGATGAAACGGAGTTTCAGGATATATCTGCAATTCCGTATGTTTCGGATTCTTATGGTGAGAAAAGCATTTGTGTTAATCTTCAGATTGATGAGTATGCTGATTTTTTCAAATGTTTTTCAGGTGCAGCATTTGAAAGTAAGCTTTATAATGAGTGGGATAATGATTATACCCGACTTGATTATGATAATTACTATGAAGCGTTTTTTACCGATTACAGTGATTATTATTTAGAGATTAAGAAGGCAGTTAATGAAAATAAAGAAACTATATGTCTTACGCTTGATTCCTATGACGAGCCTGTTCTTGAACAGCTTAATGACATTGATATTCAGGGTGAAATAAATCTTGACAAGATAGCCTCAGGTGAAGAGGTTATAATGCTTGCCCCGCAAAAGGCGGAATACAGTGTTGAGCTTGGCAAAAGAGGCTCAATCAACAATCGAACGCTTGTTGACGGAGAAAAGCCTGAAAAGAATTATCAGATTATTTTTGATGCCGAATGTCCTTATAAGGTTGGCGACACTCTCAATTTAACCGTTGCTGTCAATGAAAACACAGATGACGAGGGTAATCCTGTTGATGTTGAGCTGACACATAAGCAGGTTAAAATAGGTGCAATTGTTTCACCTCAGGCAACAAGAAAAATTGATTATATCAGACGGGGAAGCAATTTTGGTCTGTTAACCTCAAATCAGGGAATGAACAGCTTTATGGATGGCGTGAAGTATAACAGCATATATCTTCTGACAGACACTGAGCTTGACGACAGTAAAGAGAAAATAATACAGGAGGGGCTTGAGCCTTTTAAAATCCAGCATGATGCTTATGTTATGTCAAATTATGAGGAACAGCAAAGGCAGAAGGACAATAACGCTGCAATTTATTACTCACTGCTGGCGCTTATAACAATCTGCTTTGTAATCTGTGCAAGCATTATCAACAACACGCTTTCGGCACGGATAAGGGAAAGCAAAAAGCAAATCGGTACAATACGTGCCTTCGGCGCCAATCAGACTGAGCTTGTCAAATCTTATTTCAGGCAGATGATGTCAATGCTGTTTGTTGGTATTGTGTCAGGCTTTGCGGTTTATACAGTCGGCTTTTTTGTTGTTGTTATAAATAATAAGCTGAAGGGCAGAAGTGTTGATCTGATTTTTGACCCGTGGCTGACACTTGTTTTCTGCATTGTTCTTATTGCAGTGTGCACATTAAATCTTTGGATTAAGGTGCGCAAGGAAATGAAAAACAGTATTATTGAAAATATAAGAGAGCTGTAAAAAAATTCCCCTGATGTCTGACACATCAGGGGAATAATCTGTTTTATGCTTTTTGAATTTTAGCTGTGATTTTGCCGATAAGAGCGTCATATCTGCAAAGCTTTTTGATGAAATCAAGCAGCAGTGCAAGTGCAAGTGACATTGCGAGGAATATTACAAATATCAGCATAAAGTGACCGAAGGAGTAAATCGTTTCCGTTAAATAATTGAGCCTTAAAAATGTGTGGGTCAGGAAGATTGTCATTGAATGCCTGCCGAGAAATTCAAGTGTTTTATTAATGCCGGGAATACGGATTATACAGAATCTGAAGAAGCATACAAATGCGAGAGGGACAACACCGTAATTAAGCTCCCATGCAGCAGTGCGGTCATATTTAAGCATTATAATATATCCGAGCCCGATTAATCCGCCGAATAAGACAAATGAAATTATATATGACAATACTTTGTTTTTCGGCAGCTTTTCCTCAATCTTATTAAACAGGTCATAGTCCGCAAACATCATTCCGAAAACTACGGGAAGAATAAATGTGTAAATGTTAGTTCCGCCGGGATAGCCAACCTTTAACAGCCTCGGCAGTGCTGTTATTAAAAGGATAATCGGTAAATATCCGACTTTTTTTGACAGTGCATACACAAGCGGAATAATAAGAATAAACACAACAGCAGCACTCATATACCACCATGTGCCGCAAAGTGAGGGCGTTTTTAACAGATTTGCAAGTCCGAGAAAATCGTTGACAAGATAAAAAATTCCTGCATATGGCTTTTTTGCAAAATATGTTGTGTAAGGCAGTCTGTCAATAATCATTGTCACAATAAATGCAATAATATAAATAAACCAGAAGCCTGACATTGTTTTGATTAATCTTGTTGTATTCCATTTAACAATGTCCCTGCGGTTAAATTTTTGATTTGCAATTGACTTAAGCAAGCCGTAGCCTGTTATAAAAGCAAACAGACTCACGCATACTTTAAACAGAAAAGAAACATTTACAACAAATGTCTGGCTGAATGGTGTAAAGTCAATATCAAAGCCCTTGAATCTGTCAGCAGTGCAGTAAAGATGGTGAAAAAGCATCAGTATTATTGCAAGCCCCTTAATTGCAAAGGAGTCGTTTTTTGTAAGTCCCTGTTTCATTTTTCAGTCCTTTCAGAATAATGTAAATTATATACAGTATAATATCATATTGTTATTTTATTGTCCACACTTAATTGCTTTGACAAACAGCAGTATGTTTGATATAATTATATAATTAAAACGATGTGTATATAAAAGCGGGAGATAATATGACGGTAAAACGTTTATTTGATTTATTTTTTAAAAATATAAAAAAGGTCGGCAAAAGTCAGTTTTTCAGAGCTAAGTTTTATGTTACAAATTATGCTGAAAAGTATGATATTGATGACCGTCTGATTTTGTTTGAAGCCTTCAGCGGTGACGATTTTTCAGGAAATCCTTTTTATATTCTGGAAAATGTTTATAATGACAAAAAGTTCAGAGATTACAAAAAGCTCATAGCTGTCAATAAAACAAGCGTTGCAAAGGTTAAGGCACTTCTTGATAATTACGGCTTCACGGATAATGTTAAAATCGTTCAGAAAAACAGCCCTGCCTACTGCAAAGCATTGATTACTGCAAAATATCTTGTTAATAATGTTGCCTTTCCCACATATTTTATGAAACGTGAGGGGCAGATTTATCTGAATACATGGCATGGTACTCCTCTCAAGGGGCTTGGCAGAAGCATTAAGGATAACCCTAACAGTATAGGAAATGTTCAGCGAAACTTTCTGATGGCAGATTATCTGCTTTATCCCAACGATTATTCATTTGAGCATATTAAAGAGGATTATATGCTTGACTGGTTCTATAAGGGCAAATATGTTCTTGCAGGCTATCCCTGCAACGGCAGACTTTTTGATAACTCAGGAGTTGAAAAAATCCGCAGGGATTTTGAACTTGAGGATAAAAAGGTTGTTATCTATATGCCTACATGGAGGTCTGTTGACAAGGATGACACAATAAACAAGCAGATTTATTATATTATGCACCTGCTTGTTGAAATGGAGTCAAGGCTTGATGAAGACACTGTTGTTTTTGTTAAGCTTCATCATCTTGCCTCTGCTGAAATTGATTTGGAGGGCTTTGAAAAAATCAGGGAATTTCCTTCAAATTACGAAACTTATGATTTTCTTAATATTGCGGACTGTCTTATTACCGACTATTCAAGCGTTATGTTTGATTTTGCAAACACAGGCAGAAAGATTTTGCTTTATACCTATGATAAAGAGGAATATATGGCAGGCAGGAGTATGTATTTTGACATTGAAAAGCTGCCGTTTTTTGCCACATATGACGCACGTCGGATTGTTGATGCTGTTAATAATGAAGAGCTTGAATATGATTACAGCGAATTTGTAAGGGAATACTGTAATTATGACAATAAAAATGCTGCAGGAAACCTTGTTAATCTTATGATTACAGGAAGAAAATCGCCTGAAATGAAGCTGATAAACGGCACCGATTTTAAAAATGACAAGGAAAATGTGCTTATTTATGCAGGTGTTCTGCAGAAAAACGGAATGACCACCGCACTTAAAAATCTTGTCAACAGTCTTGATGCAGATGAGAGAAATTATATTCTCACCTTCTACGCAGGGAAGACTAATGCCAATAAGCTTCTTATTAATGAATTTCAGCAGGGTGTAAAATACATTCCTATGCAGAGCTCTAAAAATCTGACAGTCAGAGAGGCATTCCTTCAGGTGCTGTATTATATGAATATAAATACGAAATCAACTCAAAAGGCGCTTGACAGTATTTATGAAAGAGAGCTGAAGCGATGCTTCCCCACAATCAGATTTGATCACGCTATTCATTTTACAGGATATGAAAAGCATATTATGCAGCTTTTCGGCAGGCTGAAATGCCCTAAGTATATATGGGTGCATAACAATATGTATAAGGAATCCACCACAAAGAATAATTTCCACATCAACTCCGTAAAATATGCCTATGCAAATTACGATAAAATCGTTGTTGTAAGGGATACGATGGGCGAGGAGCTTAAACCGTTTATGAGCGATGAGGAGCAGAAGAAAATCTGCGTTGTTCATAACCAGAATGATGTTGAAAACATTGTAGGCAAATCAAAGCTTGATGTTGAGTTTCAGGATGATACCTTCTGTACAGCCAAGCTTTCAGAGCTTAATGAAATACTTGCTGATAAATCGGTTAACAAGTTTGTTAATATTGCACGTTTTTCTAAAGAAAAGGGTATTGACAGGCTTATTACCGCCTTTGATAAGTACAGAAAAGAAAGTGATCCGAATGCATGGCTCATTGTAATAGGCGGATATGGTGTTGAATTTCCGAATATTCTTGCAATGGTGCAGGATGAAAACGGAAATACGCTTATTGATAATGTCATTATAATCAAGTCAATTATGAACCCTTATCCGATTCTGAAAAAGTGTGATGCTTTTGTGCTGTCATCTCTTTATGAGGGTCTGCCGATGACGATTATAGAAGCACTTATTCTTGACGTTCCCGTTATATCAACTGATATTACAGGTCCTAAGGAGTTTCTTGAGGCAGGCTATGGCTATCTTGTTGACAACAGTGAGCAGGGCTTGATTAAGGGCTTCAACGCATTTAAAAATAATGAGCTTAATGGTCTTGTTAAGTTTGATGTTGAGAAATTCAACAGTGACGCAATGGCAGAATTTGAGCAGGTGTTTGAATAGTTTTAAAACCGATAAGTGCGGTGTCCCCGGCGTTTATCGGTTTTTTTATTGCAGACAGTTGATTATTTCCGTTTTATCAACAAATCCTTTTTACATAATTGATTATAATTTAAATATATGATATAATAAATTGGCTATACTTACATTAGGATAAATATTAAATCCCAAGGAGTGCATTCGTATGAAATTGAAATCATTTAAGAAAGGAGTTCATCCTTACGGCGGCAAGGAGCTGTCTGAGGATTGTGAAATTAAAAGCATCGCAGCAGGCTCTGTTATGGTTTATCCGCTTTCACAGAGCATAGGCGCACCTTCAAAGGCTGTTGTCAGCGTCGGCGACAGAGTTCTTAAGGGTCAGCTTATAGCTGAGGCTGATGGTTTTATTTCAGCTCCGATTTACAGCAGTGTTTCAGGTGTTGTAAAGAAAATCGAAAAAAGGCTCGTGACTAACGGTTCGTTGGTTGAGTCAGTCATTATTGAAAATGATATGGCAGATGAATCCGTGCCGGGCTTCGGTGAGCCGAGAAATGCTGAAAGCCTGACACAGGATGAAATTCTTGACATCATCAGGGAGTCAGGTATTGTCGGTCTTGGCGGTGCAGGCTTCCCTGCAAGTGTTAAGCTCGCTCCGAAAAATCCGCTTGATATTGATACTCTCATTATCAACGGTGCAGAGTGTGAGCCGTATCTCACCTCTGATTACAGACTTATGCTTGAAAAAACAGACGGGATTATTAAAGGTATTAAAACAATTCTTAAGCTGTTTCCTAATGCAAAGGCTGTTATCGGTATTGAGGATAATAAGTCTGACGCAATAAAGCTTATGGAGAATAAAACCTCAGGCGATGATAAAATCCGTGTTCAGGCACTGAAAACAAAATACCCACAGGGCGGTGAAAGACAGCTTATTTATGCAGTAACAGGCAGAAAGCTCAATTCAAAAATTCTTCCTGCCGATAAGGGCTGTATTGTTGTTAACACAGCAAGCTGCTTTGCAGTTTATGAGGCGGTTTATCTTAATATGCCGCTTGTTCACAGAGTTATGACAATAACAGGCGAGGCGGTAAACAGTCCCTGCAATGTTGATGTTCCTCTCGGTATGAGCCACAGCGAGGTGCTTGAGGCTTGCGGCGGTGCAAAGGACGATGTTATAAAGTTTATTTCAGGCGGACCTATGATGGGCATGGCTATGAGTACACTTGATGTTCCTGTTGTTAAAACCTCATCATCAATTCTTGCATTTTCAAAGGATGATGTTGCGATGCTTCCTCAGTCAGCCTGCATTCACTGCGGCAAGTGTGTTGCAGCCTGCCCTGAAATATTAATACCTCAGATGATGTGCAAGTCAATTAAAACAAATGACTATGAAAGATTCGCTGACCTCGGCGGTATGGAGTGTATGGAGTGCGGAAGCTGCACCTTTGTATGCCCTGCAAAAATTCCGCTTACTCAGATGTTTAAGCTGGGTAAGATTAAGGTCAGAGAAGTTCAGCTTGGTAAATAAGGAGGGGAATAAAAATGTATAATGTTTCGGTATCTCCTCATGTGAGATCACAGAATACCACAAAATCAGTAATGCGTGACGTTGCCATTGCACTTCTTCCGGTATTGGCATTCGGTGTTTATCATTTCGGCTTAAGAGCCTTAATGGTAATTGCAATATGCATAGTTACCTGTGTTTTAAGTGAGCTGATTTTTGAGCTGCTTGCAAAAAAGACCGTTACAATATTTGATTACAGTGCAGTTGTAACGGGTATGATTTTAGCAGTTAACCTGCCTGCAAATGTTGCGTGGTGGATTCCTGTTATAGGCAGTGTGTTCGCAATTGTTGCAGTTAAAATGCTCTTTGGCGGTCTGGGTCAGAACTTTATGAACCCTGCACTTGCAGCAAGGTGCTTTTTGCTGATTTCCTTTACAGGAAGAATGAGCGATTTCTCTATAGACGGAGTTTCGGGTGCAACACCCCTTGCAGTGCTTAAGGGCGGTGAAGAGGTTGACTTGCTCACTCTTTTCCTCGGCTTCCACGGCGGATGTATAGGTGAGGTTTCAGCACTTGCAATTTTAATCGGCGGTCTTTACCTTATTGTTAAAAAGGTTATTTCCGTAAGAATCCCTCTTACTTACATTCTTTCAACCGCTTTATTTATATTTGTAATTAATATAGCAGGCGGCAATGATGTTTCTCTGAACTATATGCTCGGTCAGGTGCTTTCAGGCGGACTGCTTGTCGGTGCGTTCTTTATGGCGACCGATTATGTAACAAGCCCGATTACACCATGGGGTCAGATAGTTTACGGAATAGTACTCGGTCTGCTTACTGCTCTTTTCCGTGTACTCGGTTCTTCCGCAGAGGGCGTTTCATATGCAATAATTATCGGCAACCTTCTTGTTCCGATTATTGAAAAAATTACAATTCCAAAGCCTTTCGGCTGTGAAAAAGCGAAAGGAGAGAACAAATAATGGCAAAGAAAAAATCAAGCATAATTCTCAATACCGTTGTATTGGTAGTGGTTACCCTTATTTGCGTTGCTCTTCTTGCAGTTGTCAATCAGATTACAAGAGGTCCTATTGAGCAGGCAGAGATTAACGCAAGGGCGGAAATCTATAAGGTTGTTTATCCTGATGCTTCATCTTTTGCAGAGGTGGATAATACTGACGAAATGCTGGAAAAATCAGCAGAGGTTATGAAAAATGCAGGCTATGACGGCTGTTTTGCAAATGATGTTCTTTCTGTAACAGATGCAGGCGGAAGTGTTGTCGGCTATGTTATTGCCGCAACATCACCAAGCGGTTACGGCGGCGATATTCAGGTGGCAATCGGTGTTACCAAGGACGGAAAGCTCACAGGCTTTGACGTTATTACCAACAGCGAAACAGCAGGTCTTGGTTCAAAGTGTACTGAGCCCGATTTCAAAAATCAGTTTGTCGGCAAGCCTGCCTCAACACTTGAGGTTACAAAATCAGGTGCAACCGCAGATAATCAGATTGACGCAATCAGCGGCGCCACAATTACAAGTAATGCTGTAACAGAAGCTGCAAATGCCGCTATTGTATTCTATCAGGAAAACTTTGCAGGCGGTGTTAAGGATAAGGTTGAAAATGTAGTGGTTGACAATGCCGAAGAGCTTGGCGACAGCTACAAAATCACTGTAACAACCACTAAGGGCTTTGCAGGAAAAATTACACTTGCTGTTGAAATCGGCAAGGACTCAACACTCAAAAGCTTTGAGGTTATATCATCAAATGAAACACCAGGTTATGGTGCAAAGGCACAGGAGCCTGATTATGCAGCGCAGTTTGTCGGTTTGAAGGCTGACAAAATTGCATCTGTTACCACAGGTGCAAATAAGGATAATAATGAGATTGACGCAATCAGCGGCGCAACCTTTACCACAAAGGCTATTGATATGGCTGTTAATGAAGCAATCAGGTATTATCAGGAAAATTATGGCGGCGGCTTGTCGGAGGCTTTCGCTAATGAGGCGGATGAGCCTGAGGACTCGGTTGATGCAGTTGCAGCCGCATCGCCACAACCGGGAAGAATCGGTGTTTTAGCATTTGGAAAGGGGGAGTGAGATAATGAAAAAAGTATTTGAAAGACTTTATAATGGTATAATTAAAGAAAATCCCGTTCTTGTTCTTATGCTTGGTATGTGTCCCACTCTTGCAGTTACTACCAGTGCAAAAAACGGTCTTGGAATGGGTCTTGCCACAATGGCAGTTCTCATTATGTCAAACTTAATCATTTCACTTCTCCGTAAGGTTATTCCTAACGGAGTAAGAGTCCCTGTTTATATCATAATCATTGCATCATTTGTTACAATTGTTGAAATGCTTATGCACGCATACGTGACCTCGCTTTACAGCAGTCTGGGTATATTCATTCCTCTTATCGTTGTTAACTGCATAATTCTTGGCAGAGCTGAGCAGTATGCATCAAAAAACAATCCGATTCTTTCAATTTTTGACGGCATCGGTATCGGTTTGGGCTTTACTCTCGGATTAACAATAATCGGTATGGTAAGAGAGTTAATCGGTGCAGGAACATTGTTCGGTGTTCAGGTTATGCCTGAAAGCTATGAGCCTGTTTCAATATTTGTAATGGCTCCCGGTGCATTCTTCGTGCTTGCCATTCTCTGTGCAATTCAGAACAAATTCAAGCTTAAGGGTGCAAACAGACACACAAAGGGCGGTTCAAAGTGCAGCGGCGACTGCAAAAACTGTCCTTCAGCTAAAGGGGAGGTAGAGAACGATGGCTAAAACTTTATTCCTTGTGCTTATTACAACTGCGTTGATTAACAATGTTGTACTCAGTCAGTTTCTTGGTATCTGCCCGTTCCTCGGTGTATCAAGAAATATAAAAACAGCGGCAGGTATGGGCGGTGCGGTAGTTTTCGTTATCACACTTTCATCTGCGGTTACAAGCCTTCTTTATACCTATGTGCTTAATAAGCTGGGTCTTACCTATCTTAAAACAATCGTATTTATTGCAGTTATTGCATTTCTTGTTCAGCTTGTTGAAATCTTTCTTAAAAAGGTTTCGCCTGCACTTTATAAGAGCCTTGGCGTATACCTTCCGCTGATTACAACAAACTGTGCAGTTCTGGGTACAGCACTCACAAATGTTCAGCAGTCAAATGATTTTGTAACAAGTGTTGTTACGGGACTCGGCACAGCACTCGGCTTCTGTGTTGCAATCATCATTATGGCAGGTGTACGTGAAAAGACAGAAAGCAATGATTTCCCCAAGTCATTTGCAGGAACTCCTGCTGTTCTTATGACTGCCTGTCTGATGTCAATCGCATTTTACGGCTTTAACGCGTTTGCTTAAACGGAGGTGCTGTTATGGATTTTAATGAAATATTAATTGCTGTCGGCATCGTTTGTGCAATCAGTGTTATTATTGGTTTAGTACTCGGTATTGCCGAAAAGGTTTTTCACGTTGAGGTTGATGAAAAAGAGGAGCAGGTAAGGGATGCACTCCCCGGCTCAAACTGCGGCGGCTGCGGTTACGCAGGCTGTGACGCGCTTGCAAAGGCTATTGCAAAGGGCGATGCTCCCGTTTCTGCCTGTCCTGTCGGCGGAAAACCGACAGCAGAAAAAATCGCTGAAATTATGGGTAAGGAGCTTGGCGAGCTTGAACGCAAGGTTGCATATGTAAAATGCGACGGTACCTGTGAAAAAAGGCACGAATCCTATAATTACTTTGGTGTTGACAGTTGCGTTTATGCGGCTAAAATGCCCGGCTCAAGTCCTTATTCATGCAGCTATGGCTGTCTTGGCTTCGGCTCATGCGCAAAGGTCTGCCCTGTAAGAGCAATAAGAATTATCGACAAAAAGGCTGTTGTTGACGAAAGTCTTTGTATTGCCTGCGGCAGATGTGTTAAAATCTGTCCCCACAATCTTATTGACTTTGTTCCTGCTAACAGCACATATCGTGTTCAGTGTTCAAATCTTGCAAGGGGCAAGGATGTTACGTCTGCTTGTACAGCAGGCTGTATCGGCTGCGGAATCTGCGCTAAAACCTGTCCGAGTGATGCTATTATATTTGAAAATAATATTGCACGCATTGACTATGACAAGTGCACAAAGTGCGGTGCTTGTGAAGAAAAGTGCCCGAGAAATATAATTAAAGTATATTAATCAGTGTCGTTAATGATAATGTATTAACAGTTTTTGTCTAATATTGACAATATTTTGATAAATTATTGACAATCTCTCTTTTTTAATATATTATAAGGGTATCAAAATATAAGGAGAAAAGACTTATGACAAAAATGAAAAAATTTCTTGCTGTTGGTCTTGCATCAATCCTTGCAGTTTCTTTTGCTGCTTGCAGTAAAACTGCTGATGACGGCAAAACACCAAGCGGCGAGAACAAAGCAGACACTGTTAAAACAGGTTTGGCTGTTATCAGTGAAATCAAGGCTGACGAATACAATCCATCAGATACAGCTCTTGAGATTGACTCAGTTGCAGCCGCTGTTACTGTTGATGCTGACGGCAAAATTGTAGACGTTAAAATTGATGAAGCTCAGACAAAGCCTGATCTCACAAAGGATAACGGCAATGTTTCCGACCTCAGAACAAAGCTCGCAAAGAAAGACGACTATGGTATGAGAGGTGCATCACCAATCCAGAAGGAATGGTTTGAGCAGGTTGCTGCTTTTGAAGCATGGGCAAAGGGTAAGACTGCTGATGAAATAAAAGCAGGCGTAGGCGAAGACGGCAAGCCAACAGACGCTGACTTAAAGGCAGGCTGCACAATTGTTGCTAACGGCTTTACAGAGGTTGTTGCTAAGGCTATGGCTTCAGCTCAGGATATGGGTGCTAAGGCTACTGATACCTTAAGACTTTCAGTTACTACTGAAAAGTATTATGAGAGCAACGAAACAAATCTTCAGTATGATTCAAACTATGCTGCAGTTACTTTCGATGCAGAGGGTAAAATCACCTCTTGTCTGATTGATGCTTCACAGGCTAAGTGCTCAATTGCTGACGGTAAGTTCACTGTTGAAAAGGGCGCTTATCAGACAAAGAAGGAGCTTAAAGAAGACTACAATATGAAGGTTGCTTCACCAATCCAGAAGGAATGGTATGAGCAGGCAGCTGCTTTTGAAGCATGGGCAAAGGGTAAAACCGCTGCTGAAATCAAAGCAGGTGTCGGCGAAGACGGCAAGCCGTCAGATGCTGATTTAAAAGCAGGCTGTACAATTATTGTCAGCGCTATCGTTGAAAATGTTGCTGCTGCAGCTACAGTTTAATTAACCGAATATAATTTAAGGAGAGCCGAAAGGCTCTCCTTTTTTAATTATAACATAAATATAAAATATTAAACGAGTGTTAAATAAAAGTAAAATTTTCTATTGTTTTCTTGGTTTGATAGTGATATAATAGTTAAAAAATTTTAACAAGAGGGGTTTTCTTATGGCAAAAACTAAAGCCGCTGCAGCAGTGTCAACCGCTCCTGCAGAGAAAAAGTACATGAAGCCATCAGAGATTGTTACCTTCGGTATAGGCTTATTCGGTGTTGCCCTGCTTACAGGATGGATGCCGGACTATACTATGACTTTCTTTGCTGACTTCGCATTCAAAGGACAGGGCTTTGATTCAGCTCAGCTTGCTACAATTGTATCATCTGTATTCGGTGTTGCAGGTGTAGTAGGTGCTGTCTGTGAGCTTGTTATCGGTATGCTTGTTGACAGGACAAGAACAAAGCTCGGTAAGGTTAAGCCTTGGGTAGGCTTCGGTGCAATTCCGCTTGCAATCATTTCAATGCTTGTTTTCATTGCTCCGAACACATCATCATTCACAGTTGCAACAATCTGGATGTTTGTTATTTATGCACTTTATACCGCAATTTCCTGTGCGGTTGAGTCACCTTCAAACTGCTTTGGTGCACTTTGCTCACCAAACCCGAAGGAGAGATCAAGTGCTATTTCAATCGCATCATTCCTTCGTTCTGTGGGACAGAGCGGCGGTCAGGTTGTAATTATCGCCGTGCCTGCAATAATGAAAGCAGCAATGGGTCAGCAGCAGTATAAGAATGCTGAGGGTCAGGGTATTGACCTTATCATTTCGACTGCAGTTTGTGCTCTTGGTATGATGATTTTTGTAATGATTTTCTTTGCAAATAACAAAGAGCGTGTACCTTATACAACAGAAAAGGTATCACTTGCTGAGTCAATCAAGCTTGTATTTACAAACAAAAACCTTCTTATGGTTTCACTCACAAAGCTTTTCGGCTTCGGTCGCGGTGTTTACGGTACAGTATCACTTTACATAGCTGTTTATCTTCTCGGTTCAAAGGGCTTAAAGCTTGCTCTTATGCTTCCGATGGGTATCGGTACTGCTGTTGGTACACTTCTTGTTAACCTTGTTCTCAAGAAGTTTTCTACAAAGAAGACATTTATTCTTTTCTGCGTATACGGTTTCTCATCAATGGCTATTCTGTTCTTTATGTCAAAGGGAATCGGCTTCAATTCAACACTTATCGTTCCGTTCCTTATTCTCAATTTCTTCTGCGGCATTCAGCATGGTAATACAAACGTTACACCAAATATTATGATTGCCGACTGTATTGATGAAATGGAATACAAAACAGGTAAGCGTCAGGAAGGTCTTGCTTACGCAGGCTATGGTCTGTTCTCAAAGATTGCGTCTGCAGGTACAAAATGGCTTGCTCCTATGCTTGTTTATACATGGAGCGGTTATCAGTTCTCACAAAGTTCAAATATTGCTTATGCTGACCAGACCAATGATGTATTGATGAAGTTCCTTGCTATCTATACAATAATTCCTGCAGCTTTCGTTCTTTTACAGGCTGTTCCGATTTTCTTCTATGATATGGTAGGCGAAAAGAAGGACAGAATTACTGCTGCGCTTGCAGAAAGAAGAGCTGCCGCAAATACTGAATTAACTGATGAGGCTGAAGATGTCAGCATCAGTGAAAATGCAGAGTAAGGGGGTAAGTGAAAATGGCTGAAACAAAAGAGAAAAAGGGCTTTAGAGCCGGTGCTTACTCAGTTATTGCCTGTGTAACAGTTGCTGTTGTTCTTGTTCTGATGACAATTTTTGCTTTCACAATAAGATATACTGCTTTTTCACCTGAAAAGGTTGCTCAGTTTTATACTGACACTGTTGTTCAGACCGGCGATGGCTATAATGCTTATAAAAATACACTTGTTTCAAAAAATCAGAAATACGGTAATTTTGTAATCAATGCTTATATGCTGCCGTATGTTAATGACGGTGACGATGTTAATCAGGCTTCTTTTGTAGGAACAGGTACTGATGAAGAGGCTGCTGCTATTGATAATGTTTACAACACAATGTATGATTATTATGTTGAACTTCTCAGCACCTGCGGTCTTGATAATTATGATGAGTTTTATAACAGCTACTTTGCTAAGCTCAGCGAGGTAAGAAAGGCTGTTTACGGCGATGAATATATGGATACTGAGTTTATGTTCGGTGCTTTTGAATCAAATGTTGATCGCTACGGCAAGTCTTTAACAGGTACTGAGAAAAAGCTTGCTCAGGATGAAAAGACTGTTATTCAGGAGGAATCAACAGGCGTTTATCAGGAGATGTTCGGTAAGGACTATAAGTTTACTGCAACAGTTAAAGAGTGCAATGAGCTTTCATCAGATGAAACAAAGGCTTATGTTGAGGAGTACTCAGCAAGAATTAAGCCGGTAGCAGAATCAGGTGCGGCAAAGGCAGACCAATATGGTCTTGTTGATGCTGATAAAAAGGATACTAAAAAATCTGATATGACTGAGGCATTTGCAAAACTTGACTGCACAGATGATATTGAATCAGTTGCAAAAGCAGTTGTCGATGTAACTCTTGAGGACGGCACAGTTGTTGCAACACAGGAGCTTTACGTAGTTAAAATCGGCAATAGCTGGTATGTTGATGATACTAATATTGATATTTCATCATTATTCCTTGCATAATAATTATAAAGAAGAAAACCACCCGATGTATTTCGGGTGGTTTTTTATCAATTATATGATTGAAGCATTGTACACATTGACTTGCTCAGAAGCTCTTTGTTAAGGTCAGGAAGCATTTCAATAAGCAAATCTACCATTCCGCCTACGGCAAATGTGATGTTTGCATATTCATAGTAATTATTTTCCTTACTGAAGCCATTATGATCAGCAATGTTTTCAACAAGATTTTGCTTAAGCATTTTTATTGACGGACCGCAGATGGTGCTTGCCTTGAATTTGCATAGATACTCTGCACTTTTTTCAACCTCATCAATTACTCTGTCAACAAATATTTTAGGATTTTTGCCGATTTCGCTGTAATTTACAAGCTTTGATATATCAACAACGCCGTTCATAATTATCTGAAAACAGCTTTCAAGGCAATCCTCCATACTCTTATAATGCAGATAAAAGGTGCTCTTATTTATATCTGCCCGCTTGCACAGCTCAAGTACGGTAATTTTGCCTGCATCCTTTTCAACCATTAAATCAAGCATGGCATTAAAAACTGCTGCTTTTGTTCTTTTTATTCTTCTGTCCATAACTCTTTGCTCTTTTCAATATGATATCATATATAATAATTCTATCACAATAAAGAACACTTTTCAACAATATGCACAATATTCGGCGTTTGTTATAAAAAGCAGAATGGAAATTTGTTTAATTACACCAAATAATGCGGAAGGTAATATTCACAAAAATTGCTGACAAGAAAAAATTGGTCAATTCAAAAAAATAAATATTGTAAATTTAATTTTGGTATTGTATAATATATGGGAATATGATACTTACTAAATAGGAGGATATATTATGAGCAATTGTAAATGCTGTAACGGTGACTGGCTTTCAGGCAAAACCGTTATTGTAACAGGTGCATCAGGTGGTATGGGTGCAGGAATTGCAGCAACACTTATCAAAAAGCATGGCTGTCAGGTAGTTGGTGTTGCAAGAAGCGAGGCTAAGATGCTTGCTTTCATTGAGGAGCTTGGTCCGACATATGCAGAGCAGTTTTCTTATAAGCTTTTCGACGTATCAGTTAAAGAAAACTGGGAGAATTTTGCTAAGGAGTTAGAGGAAGAGGGAATTGTTCCTTCTGTTCTCATCAACAATGCAGGTATTCTTCCTAAATTCAAGAGATTTGACAGATATTCATATGATGAGATTGAGAGAGCTATGAACATCAACTTCTTCTCTTGTGTTTACGGCGTAAAGACATTTTTACCTGTTCTTCTTCAGCAGGAAAATCCTGCTATAATCAACATTGACTCATCTGCTGCATTAATGACACTTGCAGGCACATCAATGTACAGTGCCTCAAAGGCTGCATTAAAAGGCTTTACTGAGGCTCTCAGAGTTGAGTTCAAAGGTAAAATGTATGTCGGTCTTGTTTGCCCGGGCTTTACAAAGACTGACATTTTCCGTGATCAGAAGAATGACGGCGGTAAGGGTCAGAAGGTTATGGATATGATTTCAACTGACTGTGACCGTATGGTTAAGATGATTATGTTCGGTATTGAGCATAAGCGTCCGCTTATGATTCACGGACTTGATGCTCACGCAATGTCAGTATTCAACAGAATGCTTCCTGTTAAGGGCAGCGAGCTGTTCTCATTTGTTATGAAGGTTGCTGATATTGACCTTTTCAATGAGGTATTTAAAGACTAATTTAAGCTAACATCAGGACGAGGATGTCTTATAAGGGGGCATTTTCGCCCTTTTGCTTTAAAAATATTTTGGGGAGAGATTTATGACACAGGATATCACTAAGCAAAAGCATATGAATTTCAAGGAAATTGCAGCTTATTCACTGGGACTTTTCGGTTTTCAGGCAATTGTAGGTCTGCTCAATTCCTATCAGGCAGAATTTGATTCATCAATTCTCGGCGCTGATATTGCCGTTGTCGGCGTGCTGATTTTAATTGCTAAAATTGTTTCGGCAGTATTTGACCCTATTGTAGGTAATATGATTGACCGTTCAAAAAGCAAAAACGGTAAATTCAAATCAATGATTATGTACTCACTTGCACCGCTGCTTGTCATGACAGCAGTTGTGTTTTTAAAGGTTCCGTTTACAGGCATCGGTCTTTATATATGGATTTTTGTTACATATCTGATCTGGTCACTGGCTATGACCTTAGGTGATGTTCCGTCACAGGGTATTGCGTCAGTGCTTACACCTAACCCTACTGAAAGAACAAACGTTGTTTCAATTTCAAATACCTTCAAGCAGGTTGGATTTTCTGCCTGCGTTGTAATTGTTCCTATTGTATGTTTAATTATTCCGAATGGATCAAAGGTGTTTGTTGCAAGCGGTGAAACAGATACTCCTATGATTTCAAGCGAGTACTTCTTTACTGCACTTCTGACCGCAGTGCTCGGCTGTGTTCTGTTTGCGCTTATTCCTATGCTCAATAAAGAGCGTGTTGCATATGTTGCTTCAGAAAAGACAACATTTAAGGATATGATTGGCGCACTTAAAAATAACAAACCATTTATGCTTGTAATTATTTCATACTTCCTCGGCTTCGGCAGACAGATGGCAATGGGTATTCAGGTACAGGCTGCAAATGTTATTCTCGGCTCACAGAATCTTGTTGCAGTCCTTGGTATTGTAACTGCGGTAGGTTCGATGATAAGTATGGCACTCTGCCCTGTTCTTATTAAGAAAATGGGTGAGAAAAAGACATATATCCTGCTTTCTGTTTACGGCTTTGCAGTGTCTGTTCTGTCATTTGTTATAGGTCATTTCTATTTCATCAGTCCTGAAAATAAGGTGCTTATGGTTCTGTTCTATCTGTCACTGTTCCTTATCGGATTACAGTTTGGTGCAGTAACTCTTATGCCTATGATTATGACTGCGGACTGTGTTGACTATTATGAATATGAAACAGGCAAAAGAATGGAGGGTGCAGCTTATTCAATCCTTACCTTGACAATCAAGGTTTGCCTTGCACTCGGTACTGCACTCGGTCTTGTGTTTATTCAGGTATCAGGCTATTCTGATACTGTAACACAGATTGCAAACGGTACAGCAACAGGCTTTGACCTCGGCACAAAGGATCTTGTATTCTTTGCTTATACCGTTGTTCCGGGTATTCTTGCACTTCTTTCAATCTTCCCGATTTTCAAGTATGATGTAGTCGGCGAGAAGAAGGCTAAGATTGCCTCAGAGCTTGCAGCAAGAAGAAAGAATGCTGAATAAAAATTAACAATTTATAGTAAAATGGTGAAGGTGTTGACCTTCACCATTTTATTTTGTATAATCATATTATAAATTCCAAAGGAACGATAATATGAAAAAGTTTTTATCACTGACAATGTCAGTTTTAATTATAATAAGTACATTATTTGGCACAAATGTATTTGCTTTTGCAGACAGCAGTATGAACTGCGGTGATAATGGCAGTAATGTTATTGCCCGCTATAATGCGGCAAATCACACTCTTACCTTAAATGGCAGCGGAGCAATGAAGGATTATACAGTATCTCCATGGGTAAGAGTTTCAGAATATGATATAACCGATGTTATTATTGGTGACGGTATTACCCATATCGGCAGCAGTGCCTTTGCAGGTATGCTCAGACTCAAAAATGTTTCAATATCAGATACTGTTAAAAGTATCGGGCAAAATGCTTTTTCAGGCAGTGTGTTTCTTGAGTCAGTTAATCTCCCTGCCTCTGTTGAAACAATAGGTGCAGGCGCTTTTATAACAAAGGGTGTTGCTTTCAAGGGCGTTTTTGTTGATAAGAATAATAAAAAGTTTACTGATATCAACGGTATGCTCTTTGACAAAAGCAAAGAAACACTCTGCCTTGTGCCTGCTTCATATTCCTCTGATAAGCTTGAAATACCGGGCACTGTTAAAACAATCGTTGATAAGGCGGCACTTAACTGCGTTAATCTGAAAGAAGTGGTCATTCCTGAAAGTGTTACCGCTTTGGGTAATGAAATATTCACAGGTGAAAAATCTGCAGTTGAGAAAATAACGTTTCTTAATCGAAATTTGCCTTTGCCTGAACAGTTAACTTTAGTTTCAAATACAGATAGGCTAACAATTGCAGGCTATACAAATTCAACAGCGCAAAAATATGCCGCTGCTCATAATATCAGCTTTGAGCCGCTTGATAAAAAATGCGATCATAATTTCATCGGCAAGGTAACAAAGAAAGCAACTTGTCAATCAGAAGGTATTAAAACCTTTACCTGCTCAATCTGCGGTAAAACTAAAACAGAAATCATAGCAAAAACAGAGCATACCTATAAAAATGTTGTGACTAAGGCGACAGCAAGTAAAAACGGAAAAATTGAGAGTAAGTGCTCAGTGTGCGGCAGGATTTCAAAAACAACAGCAATTAATTATGTAAAGACTATTAAACTCAGCACTAATAACCTTGCATATAACGGAAAGGTGCAGAAGCCGAGCGTTATCGTAAAGGACAGTGCAGGCAAAGCCCTCAAGCTAAATACAGATTATACTGTAACATATTCAGATGCAAATTCAAAAAATGTAAATAAATATACAATTACAATTAAGCTCAAGGGTAATTACAGCGGCACAAAGACAATAGGTTACTGCATTAATCCTAAGGGAACAGATTTCCTTGCAAGCAACAAGGGCGGGATCAAGGCAGTCAAAAACGGATTTACCCTTAAGTGGACTAAACAGTCAAGCTTTGTGACAGGCTACAAAATTCAGTACGCAACAAAGAGCGATTTTTCAAACGCTGCTTATGTAAACGTATTCGGAGCTGATAATGTAAGCAAAACAATCACAGGCAGAGCAGGCGGTAAAAAGTATTATGTACGTATACAGACATTCTACAAAATTGACGGAAAGACCTTCTACTCACCATGGAGCAGCGGAAAGGCTGTTACAACATTAAAATAATTATCAATAAAAAATGCAGTGCATAGTGCACTGCATTTTTTGTGTGTCATTTTGCTTTTTTATAATCATCAATTGTTTTTTTAACAGTTGATTCTGTGCCGTCATCGTTTGTTATAATGATTTCAGGGTACCAGTGACCTGAAAAACGGAACTGATTATCCTTTTCATTTTCGTATTCGCTGGCGGTTTTGCGAATATCCTTTGCATTTTTATCCTTTGCCTGTGCAGTGTTGTCAATCTCCTCAACAGCCTTGCAGATTACAACAAATCTGTAACCATTCTTGTAATTTGTCGGACAGGATATTGTTAAAAATGTATCGCTTCGCTGCGGCTCAACTCCCGACACATTATATATAAGACGGCTTTTAATTCTGTCAAGATACTGGTTGGTGCTGTCAAAGGTCATTTTCTCTGTTACATTGTATGGAAAAATATAACCGTCATCGTCTTTTTCATCTGTGTTTGTGTAAAACGCACCGAGCACCTGAAAATTATAGTCCTCAATCCAGTTTGTATAGGTCACTGCCTTTGATGACTGATTATATGCAGCGGCATTTTTATAATGCTCCTCCAGCTTGTTGTCATCAAGATAAACAACATAATTTTTAGCCGTGGCTCCTTCAGTAACGGGAGCAGATATGCTCTTGTCAACAAGCATATCAACACCGATATCGCTTATTGCAATGTGTCCGACTGAATCAGGATTAGCACCATAGGTGTCACAATACTTTTCAAGTATACCGCTTGGAAATTGAACATCAGGATATTTTTCCGTATAGGGCTTAAGATAAGCAGTTTTTGAATAGTCAACAGCATATTTTATACCAAAGCCTGCTCCGACTGCGATTGCCGCTGCAAGAATAGGAAGAATAACCTTTTTGCTGAATATGGTCTTAAAAACTTTTTTGATTTTTTCAGCTCGCTTTGCTTTGATTTCAGCCTTTTCCTCAGGCGTTTTTTCAGGACGCTCTTTTTTATGCTTTGTCTTTTTTGCAGGAGCATTGTCATCAGCGGAAAAGTCAATAAGCTCCTCACGTCTTTTCGGAGGCTCAAGAGGCTCTACCTCACGTATTTCTCTTTGCTCCTTCTGATTTTTGTATTCACTTAAAATTTCATCAATAGTGCTGTTGCTGTCGATGTTATTGTTATCGCTCATTACTTTATAATCACCTTTTTCACATTCTGAATTGCTTCGTTTATGAGTTCCTCAAGGTTTTCAATATTTTCCTCCGCCTTAAGCACATCATCAATGTTCGGCTTTGTTTTAGGGTGCTTAGGGGTGAATACGGTACAGCAGTCCTCGTATGGCTGAATTGAGGTCTGAAAGGTATCAATCTTGCGTGATATCGCAATGATTTCCTCCTTATCCATACCGATACAGGGTCTGAACACAGGCATATTAACCGCACAGTCAGTGCAGGCAAGTGCATACATTGTCTGGCTTGCTACCTGACCTACACTTTCGCCTGTAATCAGTGCATGGCAGTTCTGGTGGAGTGCAAGCCTTTCGCTTATCATCATCATAATTCTTCTCATAATTATGGTGAAATATTCCTCAGGGCAAAGGTCACGGATAGCTTCCTGAATTTTTGTGAATGGTACGACATATGTTGTGATGACGCCTGAGTAGCGTGCAACCTTTTTAAGAAGCTCCATAACCTTCATTTCAGCAAGCTCTGAAGTATAAGGCGGTGAAGCAAAATGAATTGCACAAAGTTCAATGCCGCGCTTTGCCATCATATATGCCGCAACAGGTGAGTCAATTCCGCCGCTGATAAGTATACCTGCTCTGCCGCTTGTGCCTGTCGGCATACCGCCTGCACCCTTGATATTGTTGCCCCTTACAAATGCGTATTTGTCCCTTACCTCAACAGTAACAGTAACGTCAGGGTTATGAACATCTACACTGAGATTGTGAAATTTTGACAGCAGAAAGCTGCCCAGTTCCCTGCATATTTCAGGGGATTTCATAGGGAATTTCTTGTCACTGCGCTTAGCTTCAACCTTAAAGGTTTTTGCGTCCTCAAGCTCATCGCTTAAATAGCTGAGTGCAGTTGCTTTTATATCCTCAAAATCCTTTTCACAAACACAGGCGCGTGACAGTGCCGCAATGCCGAAAACCCTTGACACAATGTCTGCCGCATCGTCAAGGTCAATATCGTCATCAACAGGGTCAACCATTATTGTTGACTGGCTTTTTGTGAACTCAAATGAGCCGAGGTCACTCAGCCTTCTTTTCATATTCTTAATGAGAATGTCCTCAAAAGAGCTTCTGTTAAGCCCCTTGAGTGCAAGCTCACCGTTTTTTACAAGTATAATTTCTTTCATAATGATTTCCTTTACAGAGGGTGCTTTTGTATAAGCTCAGTCAGAGCATTTACAAGCAAATCAACCTCTTCCTTTGTGTTGTTTCTTGAAAAGCTTATTCTTATGCTTTTATCAAGCACTTCGTTTGAAAGCCCCATTGCAGTGAGCACGTGGCTTTTTTTGCCCTTTGCACAGGCAGAGCCGTTGCTGACATAAACATTGTAGTTTGATGACAGCTCCTGTAAAATTGTCTGGCTTCGCATAAATGTAGGCACATAAATATTTATGATGTAAGGCGATGCATTTTCACCGCTGTTAAAAATTAATCCGTCAATTTTGCTTAATTCTTCTTTTGCATATGCATTGAGCTCCTTGATTTTATCCTTCTGCTGTTTTGAAAAATCAAGCTCCTTAACCGCTGCACCGAAGCCTGCAATAAGCGGTGCTGTTTCTGTGCCGGGGCGGATTTTTCTTTCCTGCTCACCGCCGAAGGTCCTTGCAAAATTCTGATTTGTAAGGTTTGAGGCTTTGTTAATATACAGCGCACCCACACCCTTCGGTCCGTGAATTTTGTGTGCGGATACAGTAGCTAAATCAACACCGAGCTTTTTAACATTTATCGGGATTTTTCCGTATGCCTGAACACAGTCAATATGTATAAGGGCAGGGCTGTTTGCCTTTGTGACTATACGTCTTATTTTTTCAACAGGCATAACAGAGCCGATTTCATTGTTGACATACATTATTGAAACAAGTATTGTTTTGTCATCAACAGCCTCTTTTATCTGCTCCTCGCTGATAAAGCCGTATTTATCAGGCTGAAGATAAATTACCTCAAAGCCCTGCATTTCAAGCTCCTGCGCAGACTGAAGAACGCTCTCGTGCTCGATTGCTGTGGTAACAATTTTGCTGCCAAGTCTTTTTTTAGCTTTAACCGCACCGAAAAGCGCAAGATTATTAGCCTCCGTTCCGCCTGAGGTAAAGATGATTTCGTCCTTTTCTGCACCAAGACTCTCTGCAACGGCAGTGCGTGCAAGAATAATTTCTTTTGCAGAACTTACACCGAGAGAGTGCAGACTTGAGGGGTTACCCCAGCTTTCAGTCAGCATTTTATTTACAGCATTAACGCAGGCATCACTTGGCTTTGTTGTTGCTGAGTTGTCAAGATATGCTGTCATAATCTTTTAAGTTCCTTTAATTTGAATATTCCTGCTATTGTTTTGGCGTCCTTGATTTCACCGCTCATTATTCTTCTGACACATTCGTCAAAGGGTATTTTTATTACATCAAGGTATTCGTCATCATCAAGATGCTGCTCGCCATATCTGAGCTTTGCGGCATAGAAAATTCTTATTATTTCACCACAGTAGCCGGGTGTGGGATATATTTCACCGAGGCTTTCAAATATTTCCGCCCTTGCACCGCATTCCTCGCTGAATTCACGGATTGCTGCATCACGTGGATTTTCACCGTATTCAAGCTTGCCTGCGGGAATTTCATAAATTGTCTCCTTATACGGATAGCGGAACTGTCTTACAAGCAGAATTTCATTATCTTCAGTCAAGCCGACTACTGCCACACCGCCCGGATGGTCAACTACCTCACGCATTGCGGGAGTGCCGTCAGCCAATGTAATACTGTCATGGTGAACGTTGATTATGTTTCCTTTAAATTTCCAGTTGACTTCCTCTGTCTGTTCATAAAAGCCGAGGGCGATTGCCTCAATATCGTCAACCTTTTCAGCAATGAATTTTGCCTGTGCTTCAATAAACTCAAATTTTGAGCCATAACCCCATAACACACCGATACTGTCAAGCTGATTCAGCTTTGCACCCTCAATATCAAAACGGGTGTCGCCAACCATAACAGCTTCTTTAGCATTTGTGCTAAGCTCATTCAGACATCTGCCGATAATGCTTGCCTTTGATTCGCAGTCTGCTTTAAAGGAAACACCGCAGATGCAGTCAAAAAGTGATTTTATGCCGAATTTTTCAAGAAGAGCCTCAATATAGTGCTGAGGCTTTGATGATGCAATGCCGAGTTTGATATTGTTAGACTTAAGGCGTTTTAAAAGACTGATTATGCCGTCATAAAGACAGCTTTCATAAAGTCCTGTATTTGTGTATCTTTCACGGAATTTTTTAACAAGTTCCTCAGCCTTTACAGGATCCGCACCGTATTTTTCCTGAAATGTAATCAGGAGCGGAGGACCGATAAAGCAGGTCAGCTCTTTGTAATCATCAGGTGTGTCATATCCGAAATAATCAAGTGCATATTTTGCACTTTTAAGTATGCCCTCTCCTGTATCGCAGATGGTGCCGTCAAAATCAAAAATTACTGTATTATATCTCATTTTCCGTTAACCCTGTTCATAAATTTTTCGCTGTAAACAAGAAAGCGCTCAATTTCACCCTTACCGATAGTATCGCCCTTATCATCTGTAGCTGAAACATCAAAAACGAGCCTTCTTCCGTCAATTTCTTTCAGAACGGCTTTTGCGGTTATTTTTGTTCCGATTCTGCTTGCTTTATCGTGAGTTACGGATATTTTTGTTCCGACGGTGGTTTCGTCACCCTCTAAAAGTTCAGCGACTGCACCGCAGGTTGCCTCCTCCATTAATGCAAGCATCATAGGTGTTGCAAAAACCTCAAGTGAGCCTGATTTAACCGCAGCGGCAGAATTTGTGTTATCAACTGTTGTGACTGCCTTCCCTGCAGGGAGGGATGAAAAAGTTTTCATACTATCACCTTCTGAATTTATTTTGGTATAGTATAACATATTTTTTTATTATATACAATATAAAAGAATTGTGATACAATATGCGTTAGATTTGGTATGGGAGGCTTATGATTTGGAGGAAAAAAGAAAGCGTATTCACCTGCTTGACGAGATACGCGGTTTTGCAATAATCTGTATGATAGTGCATCATTCCTTTCTTGATGTGGGCGATGTGCTGGGACTTAGCTGGGGATACAGAATATTTGATGCTTTATGCTATGCTCAGCCTGTATTCTGGGCGGCTTTTATAATTATTTCAGGTGTGTGCACACGACTTTCAAGAAATACGGTTAAAAGAGGGTTTACAGTTCTTGTATGCAGCGGTGTGATAACGCTTGTTACTGCACTGATTATGCCGCTTTTAGGCTTTATTGAATGTGAAATTTATTTTGGTATTCTGCATTGTCTTGGCTTTTGTATGATAGCAGCAGGCTTATTAATGCCGCTGATAAAAAAGTTGAATTATAAGGTTGGTGCAGTCGTTTCGTCATTATTGTTTCTGTTTTTCTATGGTATTGACAGCGGCAGCATCTGTTTCGGACTGATTGATTTGCCGTCATCGCTTATGCAGAATAATCTGTTTGCTCCTCTGGGACTTCATAATTCCGGATTTTACAGTGCAGATTATTTCCCTTTAATACCGTGGATATTTATGTTTTTTGCAGGCGTCTTTCTCGGAAAGCCCGTAAGCGAGGGTAAGCTGCCTGACACCGCATATAGGAAAAGGAGCAGCTTTCTCAGTTTTGTCGGCAGAAACAGCCTTTGGGTTTATCTTGCACATCAGCCGGTAATCTACGGAATAATGTTTTTAATCGGTCTTATAGTTTTATAATATTCTTAACAAAAAAGAGCGCACCTCATAGTATAAAGAGGTGCGTTTTTAATTTGTGATTTAAAGTGCAGGTTTAAACCTAAGATTAATTTTCTGTCTGCACTTTGCTTGTCAGCGGCAAATAGCTCAGGTGCTTATAGTGATAAACTGTGAGCCGCAGAACAGCCTGAACCTTATCCGCTGTTTATATAGAGCGTGGCTGAAAGCTTAATATCGTTTAAATTTTCAGCCACTGCTCATTCGCCGAATTTACGGTGTAGAGGCAGTAGTTAAGATGCTTTTTCACTGTTTCCTTTGCAGTGCTTATGTGTCTGCTGACCGTAGGTTGTGAAAGCTTAAGCTCCTTAGCGATTTGAAGCTGTGTTTTGTTATGTACATAAAACAATCTCAGGCAAAGGCTCTGCCTTTCAGTCAGCTCATTTTTTATAATCAGCGGAAGCACCTTTGACATTGCTTTTAGCATTATCCTCTGACCGTCACATTCACACTCGTCATTATTAATGCTTTTGTCTGACATATATTCCTCAACAAAGCTTATCATACGGTTTCCTCCTCTTCACTGTAATAGCGGGAAAGCAAAGCTGAAATTCTTTTGCATTCACAAGCCATATCGTTATAAACTGAAATTCTTTTTCTGAGCAGCAGTAAATCCTCGCCTGTGTAGATACACATTAATGGTCTTAAGCCCTTAATTTTGTTCTGTAGGATTCTGTGCTGTTCCTCGTATTCACGAGCCAATTCATCAATAGTCATTGCTACCCTTCTTTCAAAATGTATTGAGTGGACAATTACTATGTTAGCAGAACAATCGTTCTATGTAAATCGGGCGGCGAACAACTGTCCCAAAAACAGAACTTTTCAAAAAAATTTTTGTTACCTTTTTATGTTAATGCTTCAGAGCAATAAAACAAACGAATTATATAAAAATTTTCAGCAAAACTATTGACAAATTATGCAATATTAACTATAATGAGTTTGAGATACGGGATGGGCCGCACCATTCCGTTCTGATGGTCCTCCACAGTTTGTAATAACAGAGAGGGGAAGGTCGCAAGTGCAGTTGCGACCTTCTTTCTTTTTTATTTTTATTCTCTTTACTTTTTCGGCACATAGTATTAAAATATATCTAATATCATTTCTATGGGGCGTATTTATGTATCACAGAACTTATGTAAAAGTAGATTTAGATGCAATTGAATATAATGTGAATAATATTCTTGAAAGAATAGATAAAAAATCAAAGCTTTTAATTGTTGTCAAGGCGGATTCCTATGGTCACGGCTCAGTTGAAATCAGCAGATTTTTACAGGATAAATGTGATTTTTTCGGTGTTGCCTGTGTTGACGAAGCAATGGAGCTTGTGGAGGCAGGTATCAATAAGCCTATACTTGTGCTTGGCTATGTTTCACCGAGTGAGTATGAAACTGTTGTTAAGTATGATATCCGCATACCTATTTTCACTTATGAAAATGCGCTTGCGCTGTCTGCCGAGGCGGGAAAGCAGGGCAAGGTAATTCCGTTCCATTTTTGCACTGATACGGGAATGAGCCGTATAGGCTTTCAGGTGAATGAAGAAAATGCCGATATGTGCAGAAAAATTGCAGATTTGCCTAATATAGAAGCAGAGGGCTTGTTTTCTCACTTTGCAACAGCCGATGAAAGCGACCTGACGAAAACATATAATCAGCTTGAGCTGTTTAAAAAATTTAACGAAATGCTCTGCGAAAGGGGCATTATCATTCCGATAAAGCACCTTAATAATTCCGCAGGCATAATGATGATTGATGACTGCTTTGATATGGTAAGGTCGGGAATTGTTACATACGGCTTGTATCCGAGTGAGGATGTTGATAAAGCAAGACTGTCACTTAAGCCTGCTATGGAATGGAAAACCCATATAAGCTATGTTAAAACACTCGGGGCAGGCAGGGAAATATCATATGGCGGTACATATGTTACTGAAAAGGATACTGTTGTTGCAACTGTTCCCGTTGGCTATGCTGACGGTTATCCTCGGTGCCTCAGTAATGTCGGCAGAGTAATTGTCAACGGTCATTATGCTGATATTATCGGCAGAGTATGTATGGACCAGTTTATGATTGATGTTTCCGATATACCTGACGTTAAGGTAGAGGATGAGGTAACACTTGTGGGAACAGACGGTGATGCAGTGCTCACAATGGAGGAAATTTCCAATAACGCTCATTCTTTTAATTATGAGCTTCCCTGCAAAATAGCACGGCGTGTTCCACGTGTGTATTACCGAAACGGTGAAATAATCAAAACAGTCAAGAATATTTTCAACAGATAAAAATGAGTATAAAAATAGTCAGCACAACTAACTTATGTCAGTTGAGGCTGACTCAATGGATAATTCTGAACATATTGACAAAAAGCTAATAATATGCTAATATAAAAGCAGATAAGGAGCTTGCCGAGATAGACGGTTAGCCCCACTTAGATTAAGAGATAATCGTTCGTGTGGTAATGAGGCGATTATCTCTTTTTGCTTTCAGTCAATATTAAAACAACCCACTATAATGCTTTTAAATCTGATGATTTGCAAAGATTATAGTGGGTTTAAACTTTTATTGTTTATAAAGTATCGCTGCCGCCGTTGTTAGCTGATGCCCAGCCAATCCAGGTTGTACCTGTGTTAAGGCTTAATGCCTTGCCCTCACTGTCCTTAAGAACAAGAACACCGTTTTCAACTGACCATGTAATGTCTGTGATTGTACCCATTGTAGCAAGCTTGCCTGTGCCGCCTGCTAACTTATATTCACAGTAGGTTTCACTTTTGCCGCTGCCCTTATAGTTTTCTTTGACTACATATTCTGTGCTGTCATATAAAACAAGAATATTCTTTCTTGCAACGTCTGTTTTATAGTCGGTTGAATGATACATTTTATCTTTGTCTCTGAAAGACCAGCTTCTTGTTTTTGATCTGCTTGAAAATCTGACATCTATTGCACTGCAGCTTGTTTCACTGACTGCTTTGTCCTCGTCATTAAAATTGAATTTTGTATAGCTGCTGTTCTTAGCCTCTGTTCTGAAGCCCTCCTGTGCAATCGCATCTGCAATCTTATCGCCGTAAATCACACCGGTGTGCTCTGACGATACACCTCTTGATTTATCTCTGCCGAAAAGACCGACCTTGTCACTGAATGCCATCTGATTTATATGGTCAACATTATCCTGCTGAAATACAGTGTTTGCGCCGATATAATTGCCCTTGCTTGAGCTCTGACCCCAGTGAATAAAGATTGCGTCAAACATTTCACTGAACTTGATAAACGGAGGTCTTGCACTTCTGATAGGACCTATCTGGTCAGGCAGAGCAGTGTAATCGGCATAAAGCCAGAGCATTCTGGATTCTCCGCCTTCAACCTCGCCCTCAACAATTATATCAGGTGAATGGGCGTCATCATCAATACCCCACTGCGGTCTTGCCTGTGCAGCATTTTCAACTACAATTGCAGCAGGTCTTGCTTTTGCGGCATTCTGATTATAGCCGTCTTCGTTGGTTAATGGATTTTTAACAATAACAGGCGCAGCCGTTGTGGATGCTGTGCTTACAGGAGCAGTGGTTTCAGGCTCCTTGCTGTTGCCTTTGATAAGAATAACAGCAACAATTATTGCTATAACTGCCGCAACTGCAGCGGCTATTGCTATGATTTTCTTTTTATTGTTATTTGAATTTGACACATTAATTTCCTCGTATTCTTCATATTCAGGCTCATCGCTTATAGTTATTTGCGGTGGGTCATTTTGTTCGGTTATTTCAAAATCCTCAGATTCTGTTTCTGCCGGCGGTTCTTCTGAAGGCATAGCTTCCGATACCGTAAATTCAGGCTCGTCAGCTTCAGGCTCTTCTGCTTTGATGTTGTTATCGTCAGCAGGGATATCAGTCTGCGGGTCACCTTTTTGTTTTAATTCTTTTAAAATTTTGTCCAATTCTTCTGAATCAGGCATTTTATCACTCCCTAACTGAAATATGTATTTTTCTACATTGTACCACAAATATAAGCAGATTTCATTAAAATTTTATAAAAATAAAAATTTATTGCTGTTGTTGATTTAAAAACGAATTTATAGTAAAATATATACTTATCAGATTATTGAAAGTATCGGGGTGACATAATGGCAAAAACAGTTCCTATGATTGTTACTAATAACAATATTCTTGTCAAGGACAAAGACGGCGAGGGCTTCAAGCCTTTCAATGTGCCGTCGCTCAATCCAATGCCCAATATTCCGTTTTATCATGAATTTGCCGAGAAAATTGCTGAAAGTCAATATTATTTCAAAGAGTTTATGAAAGAAAACTATGGAAAAAAGCTCAGTAAATATATATTGGCAATAATTGTTCCTGATGACACAACAAAGCTGGAATCAATTTTTATAAACGAGTTTTTTGTTAATTCAGGTGCCTGCAAGGCAGTTGCTCAGATGCCTATGGCACTTGCGGTTTCAAAGGATGATGACAGGTATATCACTGTTTCAAAAAGCCAGCGAAGTGTAGTTCTTGAATATGTCAGAAATCACGAAACAGTAGTTAAAAAAAATTATAATATCAATACCTACGATCCGAAGCAGATTATGGCAGACGCTGCTGTTTTGCACATTGATATAGAGTATAATGATGTTCCCGTTTACGTTAATAATTTTAATCTGAATATGGACGACCTGCTTGAAATGGGCGAGATTATCAGCCCCAAGCAGTTTATGAATAAAATCGCAAATATTGATGTGGAAAAATTATAATAAAAACAACACCTCTGCAAAGAATAATGCAGAGGTGATTTTTATGGAAAAGAAAAATAAAAAGCAGAACAAAAAAGAAATTATTGATTTGACATCATATATCAGTCCTGAAATGGTCAACAGTGATGTTAACGGCAGCTATACGGGGGTAACTGAAAGCACTTATTACGGTGAGGAGCTTGAAGAGCCTGTTCAGGATGCAGATGATCTTTAAAAGCAGATAATCTTTTTAAATATAGTATTGACTTTTTAAAATAAAGTGATATTATATTAGTAGCATTATTCATAATCTCATGGTGAGAGTGAGCCGAACGGCTCGCTCTCTTATTATTATAAAGCTATTATAAGGAGGTCTTTATGGCAGGCAAGGGTAATACCGTATCAAAAGTTACGGAAATTGTTGAGCCTTATGCAAAGGAGCTTGGTCTTGATTTGTGGGACATTCGCTTTGTTAAGGAGGGTACCGACTGGTATCTGAAAATATTTATAGATAAAGAGGGCGGAATTTCAATTGATGACTGTGTTGACCTGACGCACGCAATCACAAAACCTCTTGATGATGCTGACCCGATCAGTCAGAGCTATACATTGGAGGTAAGCTCGCCGGGCGTTGAAAGAGAGCTTGTCACAGACGCTCATTTTGAAAAGTATGTTGGCAGCCCCGTAATGTTAAGATTAATAAGACCAATTGACAAGGTCAGGGATTTCAGCGGTGTGCTCAGCTCATATAATAATGGTGAGTTAACCGTTACACTTGAAAACGGTGAAAGCATCAGCGTTAACAAAAAGGAAACCTCGTTTGTTAAGCTGGATGATTTTGATATAAATGATTTTAATAACTGAGTTATTATAACCTAACAGAAAGGATGATAGGAAAAATGAGTAAAGAGTTTTTTGAAGCAGTAAAGCTTCTGGAGGCAGAAAAGGGAATCCCTGCGGATTATTTGTATGAGAAGATTTCAGCAGCAATAATTGTTGCTGCAAAGCACGATTACAACGGCAAGGATATTGTTCATTGTGATATTGATGAAGAAAAGCAGAAGATTAAGGTTTATGTTACTAAAAATGTTGTTGATGAAATTGAGGACCCTGATACTGACCTTACACTTGAGGAAGCACAGGTTTACCGCAAGTCAGCAAAGGTGGGCAAAACAATTGACATTCCTTTGAAAACAAAGGATTTCGGACGAATTGTTGCACAGACAGCCAAGCACGTAATCCGTCAGGGCATCCGTGAGGCTGAAAGAGGTCAGATGCTTCAGGAATTCAAGTCAAAAAATCAGGAGCTTATTTCAGCTAAGGTTGAAAGAATTGACCCCATTACAGGCAATGCTACAATTGAAATCGGCAAAAATCAGGCTGTTCTGCCCAAGAGTGAGCAGGTTCCCGGTGAGGTGCTTACAGAGGGACAGACAATCAAGGTATTTATTGTTGATGTTAAAGAGGGCGGCAAAGGTCCTAAGATTATGATTTCAAGAACACATCCGGGTCTTGTGCGTCGTCTGTTTGAACAGGAAGTGCCTGAAATCTATGACGGTACTATTGAAATCAAGTCAGTTTCACGTGAGGCAGGCTCAAGAACAAAGATTTCAGTGTACACCAAGGATGAGGATGTTGATCCTGTTGGTGCTTGTATCGGACCGCGCGGACAGAGAGTATCTAACATTGTTGAGGTGCTCGGCGGTGAGAAGATTGATATTATCAAGTTCAGTGAGGACCCGTCAGAGTATATTGCGGCAGCACTTGCTCCGTCAGAGGTATGCTCAATTGAAATTCTTGATGAGGATGTTAAAACCTGCAGAGCGACAGTGCCTGATGACCAGCTTTCACTTGCTATCGGCAACAAGGGTCAGAATGTAAGGCTCGCAGTAAGACTCACAGGCTGGAACATTGACATTAAGCCTGAGTCAGGCTTCTTTGAAGGTCAGGAATAATTATGAGCGGTAGTATGAAAACAAAAAAAGTGCCTTTAAGAATGTGTGTGGGCTGCGGCGAGATGTTCGACAAGCGCACACTTGTAAGGGTTGTTAAAAGCCGTGAGGGTGAGGTTTCACTTGATTTAACAGGCAAAAAGGCAGGCAGAGGTGCCTATGTCTGCAACAATCCCGAATGTCTGAAAAAGGCGAGAAAAAAAAGAGCCTTTGAGCGTGCATTTCAGATGCAGATAAGCGAAGAGGTTTTCAGTAATATGGAAGAAGAAATGATTAATGCAGAAAAATAAAACACTGTCAATGCTCGGTATGGCACGAAGGGCAGGTAAACTCTCTATGGGGCACGATATGGCGGAAAAGTCCCTAAAAGCACATAAGGCAAAAATGGTTCTGATTTGCAGTGACGCATCAAAGCGCCTTGTGAGCGAGTTTGAAAGAACTCTTGAAAATTTCAGGCTTGATATTCCGCTTATTGTTGCAGACATAACTATTAATGAAATACATTTTGCCGTGGGCTATAAAGCCGGTGTTATGACTGTTGACGATGTGAATTTTTCAAACAAAATCATTTCATTACTTGAACAGGAGGAAAATGCGAATGATAATTAAGGTTAAGGTATCAGATGTTGCAAAGGATTTCGGAAAATCCAACAAGGATATTATCGGCATTCTTTCAAAGTATTGTAACGGCAAAAAATCTGCCAATACAGTGCTTGAAGAAAAAGAGTTGAATATTATTTTTGAAAAGCTGACACAGGAAAATAGTGTAAAAAGCTTTGACTCCTATTTTAATAAGAAGAAAAAAGCAGATAATAAAAAGGATTTCAAAAAGGATAACGCTAAAAAGAGCGGAAACAAAAAGCATCAGAGCCAGGCTGCTATCCTTCAGATGGCAGAGCAGGCTGCAAAGAGAGATGAGGAGAAGGCAAAGAAAAGAGCAGGCAAAGCTCCTCAGGCAAGAACAAAGGGCGAAGCAAGACATATTGACACCCGTGTCAATACTGTTGATTTGGAGAAATATAATCAGAAATATGAGGATATTGCCCCTGCTTCACAGATGAAGGATTATCAGAATAAGCAGAAGCTTAATCAGAAATCAAAGCAGTACAGAAAGAAAAAGCCTCAGGGTATGCACGCACGCTCAAAGAAGGAAACAGAGGCTCAGCGTCTTGCACGTATTGCCGAGCAGAGAAAAAAGCAGCAGATTACAATTGAGGTGCCTGCTGAAATTACAGTAGGTGATCTTGCGGCAATGCTTCGTATGACTGCTACCGAGGTTATTAAAAAGCTTATGGCACTTGGTGTTATGGCAACTGTTAATGAGGTTATCGACTACGATACTGCTGAAATCGTTGCTACCGAGCTTGGTGCAAAGGTTAAGCCTCAGGTTGTTGTTACAATCGAGGAGCAGATTATTGAGGAAGAGATTGAGGACGATGAAAATGCAATCACAAGACCTCCGGTAGTCTGTGTAATGGGTCACGTTGACCATGGTAAGACCTCAATACTTGATGCTATCCGTGATACAGATGTAACCTCAACAGAGGCTGGCGGTATTACTCAGGCAATCGGTGCTTATCAGGTTGAAATCAATGGTGAAAAAATCACCTTCCTTGACACCCCCGGTCATGCTGCATTCACTGCAATGAGAGCAAGGGGTGCAATGGCAACAGATATTGCTGTGCTTGTTGTTGCAGCAGACGATGGTATTATGCCGCAGACTATTGAGGCTATCAATCACGCAAAGGCAGCAGGCATTGAAATCATTGTTGCTATTAATAAAATGGATAAAGAGGGTGCAAACCCTGACAGAGTTTTACAGCAGCTTACAGAGCACGAGCTTGTTCCTGAGGAATGGGGCGGTGATATTATCTGTGTTCCTGTTTCTGCTAAAACAAAAATGGGTATTGATAAGCTTCTTGAAACAATTCTGCTTGTTGCTGAAATGGGTGAGCTTAAGGCTAATCCAAACAGAAGCGCAAAGGGTGTTGTTATTGAGGCTAAGCTTGATAAGGGCAGAGGACCTGTTGCAACACTGCTTGTTCAGAATGGTACACTCAATGCAGGCGATATTATTGTTGCAGGCACATCTGTCGGCAAAATCAGAGCAATGACAGATTATCACGGCAATCACGTTACAAGTGCAGGTCCGTCTGTTCCTGTTGAGATTATGGGTCTTGACACTGCGCCTATGAGCGGTGATGAGTTCAATGCCGTTTCTGATGAAAAGCTTGCAAGAACGCTTGTTGAGCAGAGAAGAGCAAAGGCTAAGGAAGAGGAGTTCAGCCTGTTCCAGAAGGTTACACTTGACACCCTGTTTGATACTATTCAGGAAGGTGAAATGAAAGAGCTGAATATCATCATCAAGGCTGACGTTCAGGGCTCTGTTGAAGCAGTTAAGCAGTCACTTCTCAAAATTGAGAATGATGAGGTTAACGTTAAAATTGTACACGGTGCTGTCGGTGCAGTAAGCGAAAGCGATGTTATGCTTGCAAGTGCGTCAAATGCAATTATTGTAGGCTTTAACACTGCTGTTGACCAGATTGCTGCCGATAATGCAAGCCGTGACGGTGTTGAAATTAAAAATTATGACATTATTTATGATGCCATTGAAGATATTGAAAGAGCAATGCGTGGTATGAGAGCTCCTAAGTATCGTGACGTTGATACAGGTGAGGTTGAGGTAAGAGAGGTTTACAAAATTTCTTCAGCAGGCACTATTGCAGGCTCACTTGTAACCTCAGGCAATATCAGACGTGACGGTAAGGTAAGAGTTATCAGAAAGGGCAAGGAGATTGCCAACGTCAAGCTTGCTAACTTAAAGAGATTTAAGGATGAGGTTAAAGAGGTTTCCTCAGGCTATGAGTGCGGTATCAGTCTTGATGGCTGGGACGATATTCAGGCAGGCGATATTCTTCAGGCATATATTGTTGAGGAATACAGGGATTAATTATGGCAGGATTTCATATTGACAGAATATCTGAGGATATAAAAAGAGAAATTATATCAATTATGCGTGAGCTTAAGGATCCCAGAATCAGCGGAATGTTAACTGTTGTTAAGGTTGAGGTAAGCGGTGATCTTAGCTACGCTAAAGTATATATCAGTGCAATGGAGGGTATTGACGCCGCAAAAAGCTCGGTAAAAGGGCTTGAAAGTGCAGGCGGCTATATCAGAAAGCAGCTTGGCTCAAGGCTTCATTTAAGAAAAAGCCCTGAACTTAAGTTTATTGCCGACGACTCTATTGCAAAGGGTATGGACCTTTTTGAAAAAATCAAGGAAATAAGTAATGAGAATTGACATTAATCAGTGCGCGAAACTTCTTAAGGATAATGATAATATTTTAATCCTGACCCATGCTCACCCTGACGGTGATACTCTGGGCTGCGGATTTGCACTTTGCCGTGCTTTAATGAAGCTCGGCAAAATCTGTGCTGTCATTAACAGTGATGTGATACCGAAAAAATATAATTATCTTTTTGACGATATTGCACCAATAAGATTTAAACCGGGCTATGTTGTAGCTGTTGATGTTGCCACACCTAACCTTCTGGGTGACCTTAACGGTCAGTATCATATTGATTTGTGTATTGACCATCATGGTACAAATACTGAATATGCTGATAATCTGCTGCTTGAGGATACGCCTGCAGCCTGTGAAATTATGTATGATGTAATAAAGGCGCTCGGTGCCCCGATAGACAGTAAAATGGCAGGCTGTCTTTATACAGGTCTTACAACTGATACAGGATGCTTCAGGTATGCCTCAACAACTGCAAAGACCTATCGTGTCGCAGCTGATTTAATAGAGCTTGGTGCTGATAACGGAACTATTAACCGTGTTATGTTTGAAACCAAAACAAAAACATATGCAAGTCTTGAGCGTATGGCACTTGAGTCTATGGAATTTTTCGAAAATGAAAGAGTTGCCGTTATTACCGTTACTCAGGATATGTATAAAAAGACAGGCTCCAATGAGCAGGAAACCGAGGCGCTTGCACCTCTCACCAGACAGGTTGAAGGCGTTGAAATCGGTATTACTATCAGGGAAAAGGCGGATGGTACCTGCAAGGCATCGCTTCGCACCTTTGAAAGTGTCAATGCTGCTGAGCTTGCAAGGGCTTTCGGCGGCGGCGGTCACAGCCAGGCAGCAGCCTGCAGATTTGAATGCGGTGTTGACGAGGCAAAGGCACAGCTTGTTGAAAAGTGCGGAGAATTACTTAAATGACAGGTATAATTTGTATCAGCAAGGATAAAGACATAACCTCCTTCGGCGTTGTGGCTAAGGTGCGTGGAATTACACGTGAAAAAAAGGCAGGTCATACAGGTACCCTTGACCCTATGGCAACAGGTGTTCTGCCTGTTATGCTGGGCGGTGCAACAAGATTTCTTGACTATCTGCCTGACAGTGACAAGGGCTACAGGGCAGGCTTTGTGCTCGGTAAAACCACGGATACGCTTGATATTACAGGCAATGTTACAGGCGAATATGAGGTGAGTGCAGGCAAGGAAGAAGTTGAAGCCGTGCTTGATAAATTCAGGGGCGTAATATCACAGATTCCGCCTATGTATTCCGCCGTTTCTGTTGACGGCAAAAGGCTTTACGATTTGGCGAGGCAGGGCATTGAGGTTGAACGCAGTGCCCGTGAGGTTGAAATCAAAAAGCTTGAGCTTGTGAGTGCAGACGATAATGAATATGTTATTGATGTGATTTGCAGTAAAGGTACTTATATCCGCACCTTAATTGATGATATAGGTAGGGAGCTCGGATGCGGTGCAGCAATGACCTCCCTTGAAAGAACTCTTGCAATGGGCTTTGAAGCAAAGGATTGCGTTACTCTTGCCGAGCTTCAGTGCAGGCGGGATAATGACCTCAGCTTTGATGATTTGCTGATTGATATTGAAAAAATACTTGAGCCTTACACTTCTGTTTATGTTTCAGAGGCACAGGCAAGGCGTTTTTATAACGGCGGTGCGCTCGCACTTGACAGAATAAGAAAAAGACTTGATGCAGGTCTTTACAGGGTTTATTCACCTGACGGTTTTTTTCTCGGTCTTGGTGAGGCTGATTTGGAAAAGGGCGAGCTTTCCGTTAAAAGACTTTTAGTAAAACGAGATTAGTATGAACAATTCTAAAAAGAGAAAAGCGGTTGCACTCGGTGATTTTGACGGTATGCACAGGGCACATCAGTTGGTTATCACAGGTGCAAGCGATGTTATTATATATTCGGTGAACAACAGGTTTTCTTTAATGCAGAAAAGCATTTTTGAAAGCCGTTACCCTAATGTGGTATTCGCCGATTTTGATGAAATTAAAAATATGTCCGGCGAGGAGTTTATTGAAAAAATCCTTGTTAATAAATTCGGTGCAGGTATGATTCTGTGCGGATTTAATTTCCGCTTTGGCAAAATGGCATCATGGTCTGCACTTGATATGCGAAAATATCTTGAAAGCAGAGATATCTGGGTAAGAATTCTTGAACATCTGGACTTTGACGGAGAACCTATTTCATCCACAAGAATACGAAAGGCGCTTGAAAATGGTGAAATCGGCAGAGCTAATGAAATGCTCGGCTACAATTTCACATTTGAGTCAGAGGTGCTTCAGGGTGATAAAAGGGGGCGGACTATCGGCTTTCCTACAATTAATCAGAATTACCCTTACGGACTTGCAGCTGTTAAATTCGGTGTTTATGAAAGTCGTGTTTTTATTGACGGCAAGGAATATAAAGCCTTTACAAATATAGGTAATCGTCCGAGCTGGAGGGTGGAAAACACCCTTTGCGAAACTCATATTTTTGATTTTTGCGGCGATTTGTACGGGAAGATTATAAGAGTTGAGCTTTTAAGATATTTAAGGGGCGAAAAGGTTTTTAAGAATGTTAATGAACTGGAGGCGCAGCTTATAAATGATAAAAGCAGTATTGTTTGATTTTGACGAAACTCTGCAGGACAGAACGGCTGCCTTTGAAAGCTATATGGATTCGTTTCTTGACGCATTTTGTCCTGATATTTCAGCAGATGAAAGAGAAAAACGCAAGCAGGATATGCGTGTGACGGGTAACGGCGGATATGTTAACAGAATTGAATGGTGTGAACAGCTTTGTGATATGTGGGGCTGGAATGACGCACCGCCTGCCGAAACACTTGCAAATCATTATGATACATGCTTCGGTGACCATAATGTTATTTTTTCTGAATCTGAAAAGCTCCTTGCCAAGCTGAAAAGCAGGGGCTATATTGTGGGCATTATTACAAACGGTCCCTCTTATTTGCAGCATCATAAGCTTGACAACAGCTCACTTGCCGATTACTGCGATATTATGATTGTCAGCGGTGATATCGGTATTCATAAGCCTGACCCTGAAATTTTCAGATACACAGCAGACAAGCTTGGTCTTGAAACGAGCGAATGTGTTTATGTGGGCGACCATCCTGTTAATGATATTCAGGGTGCTCTTGAGTCAGGTATGAAAGCAATAAGAATGAACTACGGCTGGTTTAAAGATACTGATTTAAGAGCAGATGTTCCTGCCATTGAAAACATAATAGACGTTTTAAAATTTGTATAATAAAAAGATTTTATTGACATAAGTAGTTTTTTTTGTTATAATACACAAGCCTTTAATATAAATTAAAAGGTAATCCTTGTCTGTATCAGAGATACAGACCATAATGTCCAGAAGGAGGTGCTGAAGAATGGCATTAAAGAATTATGAAATCGTAATGGTTTTCTCTGTTGCAAACGGAGAGGATGCAGTTGAGGCTTTAAAAACAAAATTTACTGACCTCATCAGCAAAAATGGCACTCTTGGCGAAGTTGAGGATTGGGGTAAGCGCAGACTTGCATATCCTATCAACTACGAAAATGAGGGCTTCTACACTGTTATTAACTTTGCTTGCGATGAAGCATTCCCTGCAGAGCTTGACCGTGTAATCAACATCACTGACGGTGTTCTTCGCTCATTAATCGTTGCTAAGGGCGAATAATGGAGGGCTTTATTTATGATTAATTCTGTTGTTTTAATGGGCAGATTAACTTATGAGCCTGAGCTGAGAACAACACCAAACGGTCTTTCAGTAATCAGCTTTCAGATTGCCTGTGACAGACAGTATCAGGCAAGAGGTGAAGAGAGAAAGGCTGACTTCATTGATGTTACAGCATGGCGTCAGACTGCTGAATTCGTTTCTCGCTATTTCCACAAGGGTTCAATGATTGCTGTTGAGGGTTCTATCCAGACAGAAAACTTCACTGACAAGGACGGAAATAAGAGAAAATCAGTAACAGTTGTTGCTAACAATGTATCATTCTGCGGCTCAAAAGCCGAGAGCGGTACAACAAATCCTGCATTCTCACAGCCTGCACCAAGTTATGCAAGCGCTGATAATTCGGATTTTGAAGAAATTGTCGATGATGACGACGATTTACCATTTTAAAGGAGGAAACTGATTATGGCATATAACAGAGCCGGCGGTCCGCGCAAGGGTCGCAGAAAGGTTTGTGCTTTCTGTGTTGAAAAAACAGAGGTAATCGATTACAAAGACGTTACTAAATTAAAGAGATTTGTTTCCGAAAGAGCAAAGATTCTTCCTCGTCGTGTAACCGGTACATGTGCAAAGCATCAGAGAGAGCTCACAACAGCTATCAAAAGAGCAAGACATATTGCACTTTTACCATACACAGCTGACTAATAACTGATAACCAAAATCCCCCCGAAAATTTCGGGGGGATTTTTTACTCTGTTTCATTTTCAGTGTTTGCTGTTGCACAAACTAAAAATACTGCAGCAACAGCAATTACCGAATTGAAAATCAAATTGATTATATTGTAAATCATTTTAATTTGTTTCTGATTTTCTGCAGCCGTGATCTGACAGCAGATGGGGTGATTCCCAGCGCCTTGCCGATTTCCTTGCTGTTATAGCCCTGCAGTGACATAAGCAGCAGGTTTTGCTCCTTGGGCTTTAGCTGATAAACAGACATTTTATAATCAATAATGTTTGAAAAGCTGTTTCTGTCCATAGGGTCAAAATCCTCTGGCAGAAGCATTGTTTCAAGCATCTGCTTATTTTTGCGGAATTTGTCAAACTTAACATTTTTCGCAATCTGATATATCAGCGCTTTTTTGTTTTCAATGGCATACCTGTTTGGCAGCCATGCCCATAGCTGCATAAAGGCTTGCTGGGTCAAATCCTCCGCATCGTCCTTGCCGAAATCCTTTTTAAAATAGGTGAATATTTTTTTGTAGTATTTTTCATAGATTTCGTTAAAAACGGCTACTATATTGTCATTATCCATTGCTGATTATTTTGTTTGTTACAATTGATTTGGTCATAACTGCACTGCGGATTTTTTTGCTGCATTCAATATTTTTGCTTGTGATAAAGCAAATCTCTTTGCCGAGTATGCTTTCCTCGCAGACATCCTTATTGAATATAATATCGCCGCTGCACACAATAACAGAGCAGTCAGGTATAAGCTCAATAAATCTGTTGTCAAGCTCAACATCCTTTGAAAAAATTTTTGCATCAGTGATTGAAAAGTCAACATTGGCAGTTATTCCGCTCTTTGATATAAAGCTGACGTTACTGCCTTTGTCAATAACAGTTATTCCGCTTGCTATCATTTTTATCGGCTTTGTCAAGCCCTTAATAACGGTTATTCCGCTTACATCATATATGCCGTTTTCATCAGTGATGTTATCGCTGATTGTTTTAATTCCGCTCATATCGGTTAAGTGCTCGTTTTCGTCAAGCGTTATTTCCTGTGCAATATTCTTTTCTTTAATTGCGGCATATGCCTCAATAAATTCATTGTCAGGATTTTTCGGTATAATAAGAACAGCGGCATTTATTGCTTCAATTTCTCTCAGTGCATTCGCCGAGTAGCTTCTTAAATCAATTACTGCAGCATTGATTTTATTTTTTTTGTTTTCTGTGCTTTTATTTTTATTTCTGAATAATGACATAATCTCTCGTCCTTTCCTGCTTATTTGAAAGCTTTCACTTATACAGACGATAAAAAATCAAAAGTGTCCGAAAAAATTTTAAAATTTTTTCATTTATTTTAATCTTGCCTCTAATCTGTAAATCGGACATCCCATAGATGCAAACTTACTTTCATATTCAGTAACAATATTTCCTTCAAAATCACTGTTGTGCAGGTCAAGTGAAATATTGCTCAGCTTAAATCCGCAGGATGAAAACTGCTCAATTGAATATTCAAAGAAATGCATATTGTCTGTTTTCTGACAGATTACACCCTCAGGCTTCATTATTCTTTTGAATATTTCCAGAAATCTCGGGTTTGTCAGTCTGTGCGCAATGTGCCTGTGCTTAGGGAATGGGCAGGAGAAATTAAGATAAATCTCCTCAACTGAATTTTTCTCTATGTAGGACGGCAGATATTCAGCAGTTCCGCAGAGAAAGCGGATGTTATCAAGTCCCATTTCTCTTGCACTGTCAATTGCAAGAATAAGTACATTTCTGTTTCTCTCCACGCAAAGAATGTTTTTGTCGGGATTACGCTGTGCAAAGGTGCAGCCGAATTGTCCCTTGCCGCTGCCGACCTCAAGATATACCGGCTTGTCGTTTCCGAATAATTCACTGAAATTAATTTTATGGTCTTCATTTACAGCGTCGTTGTAATTCAATGACTCGTTGCACATTATTGTCAGGTAATCTGTGGATGCGTTGATACGCTGTTCAAGATTCTTTTTTCTTTTCATTCTCATAATTTTTAATTCTCCGTTAAGGCAAAGTGTTTAATGCTCGTCACTGAGTACAGCGTGAGCGCATTTGACACCGTCAACTGCTGCGGATACTATACCGCCTGCATAGCCTGCACCCTCACCGCAGGGGTAAACACCTCTTATATTGCACTGTAAAAATTCATCTCTCAAAATTCTTACAGAGCTTGATGAGCGTGTTTCGGGAGCAGTTAAAACTGCATCATACATATTAAAACCTTTGAGCTTTTTATCCATTTCAACAATGGCAGATTTCATAGTTGCAGATACCTTCTGCGGCAGGCATCCGTCAAGGTTTGTGAGTGTAACACCCGTCGGGCAGGTGGGTTTGACATCGCCTAAACTTTTGCTTTCAATACCCTTGAGGAAATCACCCACAAGCTGAGCAGGAGCATTATAATTGCTGCCTGCAAGCTTATACGCTGTGTTTTCAATTTCTCTCTGATAGTATATACCTGCGAGTGGATGCTCACTTGGGAAATCCTTGGGCTCAATTCCTACAAGCAGTGCAGAGTTTGCATTTTCGCCGTCACGTGCAAGTGAGCTCATACCGTTGACAATAACGCCCTCTTTTTCACTGGCTGCGGCAACAACTGTGCCGCCCGGGCACATACAGAAGGTATATGCACCACGCTCATGCAGTCCGTGGCAGGCTAACTTGTAATCGGCAGCACCAAGCTTTGGATGACCTGCAAATTTTCCGTACTGTGCAGTATTAATCAGCTTCTGAGGGTGCTCAATTCTTGCACCGACAGAAAAAGGCTTCTGAATAATTTCAGCACCCATATTGTACAGCATTTCAACAGTATCTCTTGCGCTGTGACCGATAGCCATAATAACGCTGTCTGCCTCAATGTCAATAAGCTGTCCGTTATGCGAATAGGTAACACCGTGAACAAAGCCGTTTGCGCAAATCAGCTTTTCAAGCCTGCACTGCAGCTTTACCTCTCCGCCGAGCTTTTCAATCTTTTTTCTGATATTCTTAACAACAATAACCAACCTGTCTGTTCCGATATGGGGCTTTGATGAATAAAGTATTTCTTCAGGTGCGCCTGCTTCATAAAGCTCCTCTAAAATCTTTCTGATAAAAGGGCTTTTAATTCCCGTTGTCAGCTTTCCGTCAGAGAAAGTGCCGGCACCGCCCTCGCCGAACTGCACATTTGATTCTTCATTGAGCACCTTGTCTTTCCAGAATTTATTTACATCCCTTGTTCTTGTGTCAACATCTGTGCCTCGTTCAAGAATTATAGGCTTTAAGCCTGCCTCGGAAAGAATCAGACCTGCAAACATACCGGCAGGACCAAAGCCCACAACAATCGGTCTGAAACTGCTTTTGCGGTTGTTGGCGGGCATTTCATATTTATAAGGCTTTACAAGCTGTACCTTGTTTGATTTGCATTTTGATACAATCTGCTCTTCATCAAGGGTGATTATAACATCAACTGAATATGTGAAATGCACATCATCTTTTTTTCTTGCATCAATGCTCTTTTTATAGATAGTATAAGAGTCTATATATTTTTTGTTTATTTTAAGTATTTTAGCTGCCTTGTCGGTAAGGAGGCTCTCCTCCTCGTCAAGCGAAAGCCTTATTTCATTAATTCTTATCATAATTTTCACCTATGCTGTCGGCAACAGCTATTCCGCTGAGCCACGCCTGATTAAGATTAAATCCGCCGCAGGGATAATTACCCTCAATAATTTCGCCGCAGATGTAAATATTATCAGCCAAGTCTGATTTGTAATCGGTTATTTCATCGGCTTTTACACCGCCGTTTGTTATCTGTGCAAAATCAAAGCCCTTTGTGCCGTTTATAATCAGCTTCCAGCTTTTTGCGTATTCTGCCATTTTTTGAAGATTGCCTTCAGCCTGTTTTTCAATTATTGACGAAAGCCTTGTGCCGAGTATTCCTTTTAATGATTTATACTTATTTATATATTCAGCTAATTGCTCAGTGCTCATTTCAGGTATCAGGTCAAGCACTGCGTGGCATTTTTCAGGATTAGCCGATATAAAATTCTCACCTGCGAAATGTGAAAGGTTCATTGTGACAATGCCCGAAAGTCCGTAGTCAGTGAAAAGCACCTCGCCGTATTCACTGCCGACAGCTTCATTGTCAAGCAGAATCGTCATATTGCATTTCACTCTGTGCCCTTTTAACTGTCTTGGGTATTTGCTCGGCGATGTGAGCTGTACAAGGGCAGGCGACAGCGGTGTGATTGTGTGCCCGAGTCCTTCAAGCATTTTAAATCCGCTTCCGTCTGAGCCTAATTTGGCCTGTGCTTTTCCGCCGCAGGCAATTACAATATTGTCAGCCATAAATATGCCCTGATTAGTTGTCACGGTCATATCTCTGTCAACTGCTTCGGCAGTGCATTCTGTTATGATTTGTACACCAAGCCTTTCACAGCTTCCGAGCAGAATGTCAAGCACCGTAACCGCCTGATTTGAATAAGGGTAAATCCTGCCCTCGCTGTCAGCTCTTGTAATAAGACCGAGAGTGCTGAAAAATTCAAGCACCTTTTCACATCCGTCGGCAGCACTGTTTGACAGATTGCATCTGCCGTTGCCTGTGGCAAGAATTTTCTTCCCCGCCGTGCTCAGACGTTCAAGAACAATAACTTCGTTTTCACTGTTATTCTGTTTAAGCCTTATGGCACAGGCAAGTCCGCTTGCTCCTGCACCGATTATAATTGTGGTCATAACAGCTCTCCTACACCATAGATAGTATTGCTTAGGGTGACAAGGCTTGAACCTAATAGCCTGAAATAATCGCTTATTCGCACCTAACGTCATTTTTTGCCTTGATATACGACAGTATACCTGCGGCAAAGAAATGCCGCTATGCACAAATAAGCGATTATTTGCAGGTGCCTTGCAGTTTAACTTAAGCAATTTTTCAAAAAGACAAGGCAAAAAACGCAGATATGCTGTCGCCTATCGAGGCTTTTTAACGTAGTATTTTGGGAAAATTGCAAAGTTAAACCTTATTCTGTTCAAGTCTTGCCACTCTATAATAATATAAATTGTTATTAAATGCAAACTTTTTTATTAAAAATGCTTGACTATAATTTGACTCTGTGCTATAGTAGTTGTACCTCGTAAATAGGTTTGATTGACCGGCAGGTCTTATTTTTTTGCCTGTATTCTGTTTTGACAGTGCGAGGGAGATTATTTATCGAAATTTTAACGGAGGTGCTATTTATGAGAGTTAAGATTACCTTAGCTTGCACTGAATGCAAACAACGCAATTACAACACAATGAAAAACAAGAAAAATTCACCTGACAGACTTGAAATGAACAAGTATTGCCGTTTCTGTAAGAAGCACACACTTCACAGAGAAACAAAGTAATAGGAGGACGAAAATGGCTGAAGAAAAGAAGACTTCAAAGAAGGCTGAAAATGCTGAAAAGTCCAAGGACACTAAAAAGAAGTCAAAAAAGAATCCTTTTAAATCCATTGCGTCATTCTTTAAAAGTGTAAAATCAGAGGGCAAGAAGGTTGTATGGGCTAAGCCGAAAGAGGTGCTCAGAAATACAATCATCGTTATAGTAGTCTGCACTATTGTCGGTGTGGCAATTTACGGTGTGGATACTGTTCTTTCTCTTGGAATGAAGGGTGTCAAGAGTCTTGCTGATAAGGAATCAACATCAGTATCACAGGATGTTGATACAACAGCAGACAGTGATACTACTCAGGAAGATACCACTGCTGAAAGCACAACAGAAGCAGCCGAGTAATTATTTGCAGTTTTTGTTAAGTATTTTATTTCGGGAGGCTTGTTATTAATGGAAGAAGCAAAATGGTATGTTGCCCACACCTTCTCAGGCTATGAGAACAAGGTAGCAAGCAACATTTTAACAGTTGTGGAAAACCGTAATCTTCATGATTTAATTCACGAGGTTGCAATTCCCACAGAAACAGTTAAGGAGCTTAAAAGCGACGGAACTGAAAAGGAATACCAAAGAAAGCTTATGCCCGGCTATGTTTTCGTAAAGATGGTAATGACTGATGATAGCTGGTATGTTGTCCGCAACATCCGCGGCTGCACAGGCTTTGTAGGTCCTGAGGGTGAGCCTATGCCTCTTACTGATGAAGAGGTTAAGAACAACTGCCTTGAGAAGGTAAGCGTTGAGGTTCAGTATGAGGTCGGTGACCTTGTTAACGTTATTGACGGTCCTCTTGAGGGCTTCTCAGGTACTGTTGATGAAATTGATATTCCTAACAACAGCGTTCATGTTACTGTATCAATGTTCGGCAGAGAGAACACTGTTGAGTTTGAGCTTGACCAGCTTGAAAAGGTCGATGAATAAATTTCAGTAATTCGCAGTATATCTGCTTATTATCATTACAGGTGAAATTGCCGTTTTGCCTGTAATGGTGGGAGAGATTTTAAATCTCGCCATTTACCACATTTTTAGGAGGAAATTATTATGGCACAGAAGGTAGTAGGTTTAATTAAACTTCAAATTCCTGCCGGCAAAGCTACACCGGCACCACCTGTTGGTCCTGCTCTTGGTCAGCATGGTGTAAACATTATGTCATTCACAAAAGAGTTCAATGAAAGAACAAAGAATGATGTTGGTCTTATTATCCCTGTTGTAATCACAGTTTACGAAGACCGTTCATTCACATTCGTTACAAAAACACCACCTGCAGCAGTTCTTATCAAGAAGGCTTGCGGTATCGACAAGGCATCAGGTGTTCCTAACAAGAACAAGGTTGCTACAATCACAAAGGCTGATGTTCAGAAGATTGCAGAAACAAAAATGCCTGACTTAAACGCAGCTTCACTTGAGGCAGCAATGTCAATGATCGCCGGCACAGCACGCAGCATGGGTATAGTAGTAGAAGACTAATTCCCTTGTGGGAGGAAGTATCCGATTAACCACTGGAGGTAATTTAATATGAAACATGGTAAGAAATATGTAGACGGTGCAAAATTAATTGACCGTGCAAATTTATATGAAACAGCTGAAGCTCTTGATCTTTCAATCAAGACAGCAACAGCTAAGTTTGATGAAACTATTGAGGCTCATATCCGTCTTGGTGTTGACTCACGTCACGCTGACCAGCAGGTTCGCGGCGCAGTTGTTCTGCCAAACGGTACAGGTAAGGATGTAAGAGTTGCAGTATTCGCTAAAGGCGATCTTGCAAAGGCTGCTGAAGAGGCAGGTGCTGACGTTGTTGGTGATGCTGACCTCGTTCAGAAGATTTCAGGCGGCTGGATGGATTTCGACGTTGCTATTGCATCTCCTGATATGATGGGCTTCGTTGGACGTCTTGGTAAGGTTCTCGGTCCTCGCGGTCTTATGCCGTCACCAAAGGCAGGCACAGTAACAATGGATGTTGCTAAGGCTGTTCAGGAGGCTAAGGCAGGTAAGATTGAATACCGTCTTGATAAAACAAACATCATTCACTGCCCCATCGGCAAGGCTTCATTCGGCACTGATAAGCTTATGGAGAACTTCAATGCTCTTCTTGACGCTGTTATCAAGGCTAAGCCTGCAGCAGCTAAGGGTCAGTACATCAAGTCAGTAGCAGTTGCTTCAACAATGGGTCCCGGTATCAAAATCAATCCTAACAAGGTTGGTACTGCAGCAGTTACTGCTGAGTAATTTATTACTTTGGTATTGACAAGGTGAAAGCCTTGTGTTAAAATACAATAGCTGTTCAGCCAAAGACAGCAGGTGCAGCATTGCTGCGTAAGTGTATCGCCTGCCGAGGAATGAACTTTCAACTAACTAATGTTTATTGATTGTTACGTGCATTCCATATCTTTGGAATGCACTTTTTATTTAGCTGATACAGCCATAAAGACCGCTTTTGCGGCAAATATTTATGGAGGTTTAATTAATGCCAAGTACAGCAATTCTTGAAAAGAAAAAGCAAATGGTTGCTGACCTTTCAGAAAGAATTAAGAATTCTTGTGCAGGTGTAGTTGTTGACTACAAGGGTATTAACGTTGAGGACGATACAAAGCTTCGCAGAGAGCTTCGTGAAGCAGGCGTTGAGTATACAGTAGTTAAAAACTCAATCCTGGGCAGAGCAGCACAGGACGCAGGTCTTGAAGGTCTTGATGCAGTTCTTGAGGGTACAACAGCAATCGCAACATCAACAGATGATTACGTAGCATCAGCGCGTATTCTTGGTAAGTATGCTGACACACATAATAACTTCTCATTAAAGAGCGGTTATTTAGACGGTGAGGTTATCACTCTTGAAAAGCTCATCGCTTTGTCAAAGCTGCCATCAAGAGAGGTTCTTCTTGCTACAGTCTGCAACGTATTCAATGCACCTATCGCAGCTTTTGCTCGTGGAGTTCAGGCTATCGTTGATAAGGGCGGTGTTGAAGCTTGCGCACCTGCTGCAGAAGAAGCAGCTCCGGCTGAGGAGGCTCCTGCAGAGGAAGCACCTGCTGAAGAAACAGCAGAATAATTAAATTCAAATTATACTTTAAAAAATAAATTTTATCGGAGGAAAATAAAATGGCATCAGAAAAAGTTATGGCAATTGTTGAAGAGCTTAAGGTTCTCACAGTTCTTGAGCTTTCAGAGCTCGTATCAGCAGTAGAAGAAGAGTTCGGCGTAAGCGCTGCAGCAGCAGTAGCAGTAGCAGCACCGGCAGACGGCGGCGCAGCAGCTGCTGATGAGAAGACTGAGTTTGACGTAGTACTTGCAGAAGTAGGCGGCAACAAGATTCAGGTTATCAAGGCAGTTCGTGAGGCAACAGGTCTTGGTCTTAAAGAGGCTAAGGAGATTGTTGACGGTGCTCCTTCAACTATCAAAGAGGCTGTTCCTACTGCAGACGCAGAGGCTCTCAAGGCTAAGCTTGAAGAGGCTGGCGCTAAGATTGAGCTTAAATAAGTTCATCATAACATCAAATAAAAGGACTTGGGTTTTCCCAAGTCCTTTTACAGTTTAAAGAGTGCAGGTTTTGCCTGCACTCTTTTTGTTGAATTTTATTCCTTGCTGACAATCTGATAATATACTTTGGATGTAATAATATATATAATTATATAAAACAGTGAAAAAACGGCAAAGCAGGCAATGGTAGTTAAAATAAGTGTAAGAGTTGAGGTGCCTGAAAGCAGAATTAAAATTTTATATATCAGCGGCATAGCAAATGCAAGGTGTATTGCAGACATTGCAAGCGGAATAAAGAAAACCGTCAGCACCTGTGAGTTGATGCTTTTCTTTATTTCTGTTTTATTCATACCTACCTTCTGCATTATTTCAAATTTTGACTGATCCTCATAGCCTTCTGATATTTGTTTGTAATATATAATCAGAACCGCTGCAAATATAAATACTATACCAAGAAGTATTCCGAGGAAAAAGAGTCCCCCGTACATCACTGTAAACTCCATACGCTCAACTGAGGAGCATTCCCATGAGCAATTAAGAATATCCTTGTTATATTGTACGTTTGATAAATTATCAGAATATACTTCTGCTATTTCTCTCTGTCTGTTATCGTCACAGGATAGGTCATAGCCGAAAACTCGTTTGAAGGCAACCATATTGTCACCCTGAAAATCAGCAAGCTCTGAGTATGATGATACAGCCTTTTCAATATCGTCTACAACAATATAAAGGACAGGGCTGACTTGTTTAAATGCTTCTCCGTTATTGACAAACTCGTTCAGCTTTTTTGTAATTATATATTCGTTGTTATCACCAAGCTTAAGGGTGCTGCCTTTAAAATTGAATCTCAATGAGCATACCATTGCCTGATTGTCTGCAAGAGTTTCGTTTTTGCCTGTTATTTTATTATAATCATCTATGGATACAATAAATGCTCTTGCCATATATGAAACATATCCGGAACTTGTTTTGACCGGCATTACCTTATTGCCATCAATTGCAGCATCAAAGGCGGCATAGCAGTAATCAAGAATATTTTCAGGTGTGTAGTTGTTATCTGCTGCAGTGTCATATGCTGTTTTTTTCAGCAGCTCTGCATCTGATGAATAAAGATTATCCAATTGAGCTGAGCTTGAATTAATAATGAAGTTTCGCGGATAGCGTTTTTCAATAGAATTCTCACTGCCGAAATACAGGCATACGGTTGAGGAAATCATAACCAGCACCATAGTGCAGATTATGCATATAGATGCAAGTCCTGCTCCGTTTCGCTTCATTCTGTAAATCATTGACGATACAGATACAAAATGATTTGTTTTGTAATAATAATTTTTGTTTTTCTGAAGAATTTTGCAGAAGGATACTGAGCCTGCAATGAACAGAAGATATGTTGCAATTATAACCATAATAACTGCAGCAAAAAACCAAAGCAGAGCTTCAACAGAGGTCTGGACAGATACTGCAATAAAATATGCGATTACAAGCAGAGCAATGCCTGCTATTGCGAAAAGATAATTGCCTTTAGGTGGTTTCTCTCCTGTATTTTCACTTCTTAAAAGCTCAATGGGCTGCGAGCTTTTTATCTGCTTCAATGTGTTTATGAGAAGCAGCAGGAATATAACAGCAAATAAAATTACAGTGTATTTAATAACGGTAAAATCTATTTTAAATACGAAGCTGATTTCACCGCCAAGTATGTTTATAAGAAGCAGCTCTGACAACTTTGAAAACAGTATGCCTAAGAACAATCCGCATAAAATTGAAATTGTACCTACTATCAGACTTTCACTGATAAGCACCTTGGAAAGATTGTTTTTGCCCATTCCCAATATATTATAAAGACCGAATTCCTTTTTTCTTCGTTTAATAAGAAATGAGTTTGTGTAAAAAAGAAATACCATTGAAAAGACTGCCATTACCATACTGCCCAGAGCCATTATAAGCCTAACGATAGAAGCCATTATAATTGTATCCGTTATATCGGAATTTGCAAGAAAACAAACAATGTAAAACATCATTATCATACCTATGCAGGTCAGGATGTATGGTGTGTACAGCTTTTTGTTTTTATTTATGGAGTTAAATGCAAGACGCGGATAAATGCTGAGCTTCATATTCTTTCACCGCCTGTTGCAAGTAATGTGAGAGTATCTGAAATCTTCTGGTAAAACTGCTCCTTTGTATTTGTGCCTCTGTAAATCTGATGATAAATCTCTCCGTCTTTAATGAACAGTACACGCTTGGTATGGCTTGCTGCCTTAACTGAGTGTGTAACCATAAGAATTGTCTGACCTGACTCATTTATATTGCCGAAAAGCTGCAGCAGCTCGTCTGTTGCTTTTGAATCAAGTGCTCCTGTCGGTTCATCTGCAAGTATAAGCTTGGGATTGGTGATCAGTGCTCTTGCAACAGCGGCACGCTGCTTTTGTCCTCCTGATATCTCATAAGGAAATTTTTTCAGTATTTGCTCAATTCCGAGAACCCTTGCTATCGGTTCAAGCTTTTGCTTCATTTCGCCGTATTTTTTGCCTGCAAGTACGAGAGGAAGGAAAATATTGTCCTCAATAGAAAAGGTGTCAAGCAGATTGAAATCCTGAAAAACAAAGCCGAGATTATCACGTCGGAAAGCGGCAACGTTCTTTTCCTTAACCTGTGAAAGCTCCTGCCCTGCTAAGCACACGCTGCCTGCGGTTGCCTTGTCGAGAGCGGCAAGAATGTTCAGCAGTGTTGTTTTACCGCTGCCTGATTCACCCATTATGGCAACGTATTCTCCCTCATCAACACTGAAATTTACATTTTTCAGGGCCTCTACCGTATTGCTCCCGAATCTTGTGGTGTATATCTTCTTTAATGAATTTACTTCAAGTATTGTCATAGCAAATCCTCCTTATCTGATACATTTATTGTAACAGAACAGGGAAATGAAGCTCCATAGCTTTTGCTTACATTTCCCCATAAAGAACTTACATTTTTGTAAGATGTTATAATTCAGATAGTTTTTTACTCAATTTCAAGTTCACTGCTGTCAAGACCTATTTCAATTGTTGTTCCCTTGCCCTGTACAGAGCTTGCCGTGATTGTGTGATTAAGATTTTTGCAAATCATTCTGCAAAGGTGCAGTCCTATTCCGCTTGCCTTTTTATCTGTGCGTCCGTTGTAGCCTGTAAAACCTTTGTCAAATATTCTCGGCAGGTCTTCCGGAGAAATGCCTATCCCCGTGTCTTCGATACAAAGTGTTTTCGGCTTCTTAAGGTAAATTGAAATAGTTCCGCTGTCTGTATATTTCAGTGCGTTTGAAAGCACCTGCTCTATTACAAAAGACAGCCATTTTTCATCTGTTAAGACCATTTGATTTTGCAGACGGTAATCGAGCCTGATTTTTCTTCTTATAAACTGCTTTGAGAATTTTTTTACACAGTCTTTAACGATTTTATCAAGCTCATATTCTCTGAAAACATAATCAGTATAATCCGACTCAAGCCTCAGAAACACAAGAACCATTTCAACATACTGCTCAATTTTCATAAGCTCCTCTGCTAAATCATTTGAAAAGGCGGTGTCATCATTCTGAAGCTTCAGGCTCATTGATGCAATGGGCGTTTTAATCTGATGCACCCAGGCAGTGTAATAATCCGTCATATTTGAAAGGCGTATATTCATCTGTGTGGCTTTCATTGCCTGTTCCTCTTTTATAAGCTCTATTATTTTCTGATAATCCCTGTCCTCAATTGTTGTTGCTTTGGGAAAGTAATCCATAAGCTCAATGCTCAGCTTCTGTATTTTTAAAAGCTCAGTGTGTTTTTTATATTCCTTTTTGTAATCCGCAGTCAGAATAACGGCACCAATAAAAGCACTGATTGCTGTAGGATAAAGCACTGCTTCAAGCGGCAGGTGGTATAGAAAATAGCTGACTGCAAATATTGCAGCGGTTAATACAAAAATTATTATTCCTGCTTTTTTCTGATTGATATATGATAATAAGAATTTCATACTGTTACCCTATTCTATAATATATCCCATTTTGAATTTCGTTTTTATAAAATCGTCAAGACCTGCTTCTTCAAGCTTTTTCCTGAGTCGGCTTACATTAACAGTCAGTGTGTTTTCGTCAACAAAGCTGTCTGTTTTCCATAGCTTTTCCATAAGAGCTTCACGGCTGATTATTTTGCCCTTGCTTTTCATAAGCGTTAAAAGGATGATGTATTCGTTTTTAGTAAGCACAATGCTTTCACCGCAGTAGGTCAGAGTGCTGTCGCCGGTGTTTAGCAGAGCGCCGCGGTGTTCAATAATTGTTACTGATTCAGCAAAATCATATGTTCTTCTCAGCATTGCCTGAATTTTTGCAATAAGAACGCTCTGTTCAAAGGGTTTGGCGATAAAATCGTCACCGCCCATATTCATTGCCATAATAATATTCATATTGTCTGAGGCAGAGGATATAAAAATAACAGGCACCTTTGATACCTTTCTTATTTCACTGCACCAGTGATAGCCGTTAAAGAAGGGGAGTGAGATGTCCATCAATACAAGGTGCGGGTCATATTCTGCAAATTCTGCCATAATGTTGCTGAAGCTCTGCGCACACCTTGCCTGCATATCCCACAGCTCTGCCTGTTTCTTTATTGCCTGTGCTATTCCTCTGTCATCCTCAACTATAAAAATACGGTACATTACTGACTTCCTTAAAGTGTTTTTATTTATTTTATCACGCTGCAAAATGTTTGTAAATGCCGTAAAAATTAATGTTTTTTTAATATTGCTTTTGTTCGCTGTGTATAGTATAATACCGATAAGATAAATAATGTGTCACCGCCGGGTGAATAAAGTGCTGAAATTCGTATCGTTAGGCCATAGAAGATACGAGCTTCGGCACTTTTATTTTTTGAACAATAAGGAGATAATTATGAGTAATAAAACCGTGATGACCGATTTTATTAAATATGTTTCATTCAATATTATGGGGCAGCTTGCCTATTCGTGCTATACACTTGCGGATACATTTTTTGTTTCGTCAGCTCTTGGTGCAGATGGTCTTGCTGCTCTTAATCTTGCTTTCCCTGTTCTTTGCTTTATAAATGGTATAGGACTGATGATAGGTATAGGAGGCGGAACAAAATTCACTGTCAGTAAAATAAAAGGTGAAAAGATGGGGGCGGACAGAGTTTTCACAAATGCACTCTGTCTTGTGCTGTTGTTTTCGCTTTTATTTGTTTTAATGGGTGCGTTTCTGTCAGAAAGGATAAGCAGGCTTTTAGGTGCAGATGAAACGATTTTTGCTATGACAAATACATATTTAAAGACTATGCTGTTTTTTGCACCTGCTTTTCTGACTAATCATCTTCTTCAGTGCTTTATACGCAACGACGGCAGTCCGTCATTATCTATGGCAGCAATGATAATAGGCAGTCTGTCAAATGTGGTGCTTGATTATGTTTTTATCTTCCCGCTTGAAATGGGTATTTTCGGTGCGATTCTTGCAACGGGTATGGCGCCAGTTATCAGTATTGCTGTGCTTTCACCATATATAATAAAGCGTAAAAACAGCTTTCACCTTACTAAGTGTTTGCCTGAATTAAAGCTGTTATGCAGTGTTTTATCATGCGGTTTGCCATCACTTGTTACAGAAGCATCATCAGGTATTGTTATGATTGTTTTCAATACAATTATTCTGAAACTTCAGGGCAATGTCGGCGTTGCTGCATACGGAATTGTAGCGGCAATTTCATTGGTGGCAGTTGCAATTTATACAGGGCTGTCACAGGGGATACAGCCGATAATCAGCAAAAGCTACGGTTTGCAGAACAAGTATGCAGTCAAAGCAATATTCAGGTATTCACTGCTTACCGCAGCCGTTCTTTCTGCTGTTATTTACTCAGTTATATTTTTCGGGGCAGAGCAGATTACTATGGTATTCAACAGTGAAAATAATGAAATGCTCAGGCAAATTGCAGTTAAGGGCCTTAAAATATATTTTATATCCTGTCCTTTTGTAGGATTAAATATCGTTGTTTCGACCTGCTTAACTTCAACGGAAAATCCAAAGCCTGCCAATATAATTTCAGTTTTAAGAGGCTTTATTGTGATTATTCCTATGGCATTTCTTATGTCGGCTTTATTTGAGATGCTTGGTGTATGGCTCGCTTTTCCGCTGACTGAGCTGATAGTTGCTGTTATAGGTGCAGTGCTGTTCAAATGCAGTAACAGATGTTGAGTAATTAAAAAAGGCAATGGATAAAATCCATTGCCTTTGCCGTTTTATTTAAGCACCTTGAAGTCAACCTTGCCGATTTTTGTTCTCGGAAGCTCGTCGATAAACTCAATCTGCTTTGGTACAGACCATTTTGAAAGATTCTGCATACCAAAGTCGATAATCTTCTTTTTAAGGGTTTCTTCGTCGTCTGCTGCGTATTTTTTGTTTTTAACCACAAACAGCTTTAATTTGGTGTTGCCTTCATCACCTGTACCGATTGCACAGCAGTCATAAATTTCTGCCATTGCACGATATGCTTCCTCAATGAATGAAGGATAAACAAGGTAGCCGCTGATTTTGTAAACTCTCTTTAATCTCTGACGGTAATAAATATCATTTGTGCCGTCCTCAATAAAGCACATATCACCTGTGTGAAGCCATACTCTGCCGTCATCGTGCTTAACAAGCATTTTAGCAGTTTCCTCGGGGTCGTTCCAGTAGCCCTGCATAAGCGTAGGACCGTAAACACAAAGCTCGCCGTCCTCGCCTCTGACCTCTTCTGTAGTGCCCGGTTTAACGGTCATAACCTCAATATTATATGTCGGCAGACCGATACAGCCCTGCGGAGCCTCTCTTCTCATATCTGTAAATGTGCAAACGGTTACACATTCGGTTAAGCCGTAGCCTGTTGCAAAATGGAATTTTGAGCCGTTTTCCTTGAGCATTCTGTCCATTTTTTCAGTCAGTGAATAAGGAACAACGTCACCGCCTGAACCTATAAGCTTCATTGTGCTCATATCAATGCCCTTAAGATAGCCTGCCTTGTAAACCTTTTCAAAGAAATCAGGCACACCGAATACATAGTTGATATGATATTTTTTAATTGCATCTGAGCACATTTTAGCATCGAACTGCGGGAACAGTGACTGTGCCTGACCTACAATGATTGAATAGTGCATACACATACCGAAGCCGAAGCCGTGGAAAACAGGAAGTGCTGTGAGCATAACATCTTTATCAGGGTCAATTTCCTTTTCAATAACGGTTTCAACAACATCCCATACCTCGTAGGAAAGGTTATTGATGTTGTAATTTGAAAGCATAACTGCTTTAGGATTACCTGTTGTTCCGCCTGTCATCATAGTTACAGCGGTTGCATTGTAATCGGTTTCAATTTCAACCTCATTGTTCTTTAAGTATTCTTTGCCTTCTGCAAGAAAATCTGTCCATTCAATGAGCTTTCTTACGCCTGTTGCTTTTGCGGTTTTGCCCTTGATTTTTTTCTTGTAAAGCATATTGGCAATAAAACCGTAGGGTGTTTTAGGGAAGTACTGTGCTGTTTTGCATTTAACAAGTGTAAGGTCGTTCATACCTGCAAAAGCTTTTTCGCTCACGTCAAAGCAGAATGCAAACTTTGCACCTACAAGATTTTTAGCATACTGTGCTTCACTTGCGACCGAAAGAGGATGAAGCATTGATGCAATTGCACCGATTTTGTTGATAGCATAAATTGCTGTAATGCACTGGGGCATATTCGGTGCGCAGACAATTACTCTGTCACCCTTTCTTACTCCGTTTGAAAGAAGTGCAGCCGCACAGCAGTTAACCATTTCATCTGCTTCGTTCCAGCTTATGGTATTGTTATAATAATAGAAACATGGCTTGTCGCCCCTTGCAGCAACAGAATCCATGAATTTTTCATACATTGTTTTTTTCACATCATATTTGCTGGTGAATTCTGACATATATATTCCTCCGATTATCTTGAACACATTATGCAGTTGTGTTCATTTTCTGCTGACGATTATAACAGTATAAAATACATTTGTCTACTATTTCAAGCAATAGTTTATATTTGTTTAATAATTGACAAGCTGTCAGATAACAATTATATTTGACATTTTGTTTATATATGTTAAAATGAAATATATTTTTAAATTGAGGTGCGTTTGTGGCTTATAAAATAAAGAAAGATCCTATTAATAAAATACCCAAGGCACAGCTTGTTTTCTGGCTGATAGTAAGGGTGTCAATGCTTATATGTGCAGCCTATTCCTTTATTCACGGTGATTTGGTAATGGGTTTTGAGAGTGTGTTCTGTTTTATATTTACACATCTGTGGGATATGTTTCAGGTGTTCGGAAACGGCAGCTTTATTGAGGAGGTTCCTCCCCTCAGCCAGACAATGCTTAACGTTATAATTTTTGTGGGTATTGTTATCGGCTCATATTTCGGACTTTTTGACAGTATTTCATGGTTTGATAATATGATGCATATTCTGTCGGGCTTTGTATGTGCAGTGTTCGGTTATGATTTTGCAGTTATTATTCAAAGAAAAAAGGGGCAGTGTGCGGCTACGCTTGCGGCAATTTTTGCAATAATGTTTGCACTTTCAATTGCAGTTGGATGGGAGTTTTATGAATTTTTAATGGACTCTCTTCACGGGACAAACCTTCAGCTTTCCAAGGCGGGACCTGAAACTGCTATGTTTGACCTTTCAAAGTATAATAATGAATACGGTTATCTCGGTCTTGTTGACACTATGACTGATATGATGATGAATGCTGCAGGCGGTCTTGTGGGTATGGTGTTTATGATTGTGCTTCGCAACAGAAAAAAGAAAAATAATAAATAGTATAAAAATATTATTTATGATAAAAAATTTTTATAAGCTATTGATTTCGTCAATATTTTACTGTATAATATGTAAGTACAGACGGTTGTACATCGGTACAGCCGTTTTTGTTTTAGTCAAAGGGGACTATGCAGGGGTGTTTCCCCCTATATAGTCGCCTTTATATATTTTTGTGCTATGAGAGGGAATTATGTTTAAAACAGGCTTTGACAATGACAAGTATTTACAAATGCAGTCCGAAAGGATTAAGGAAAGGATAAATGAATTCGGCGGCAAGCTTTATCTTGAATTCGGCGGCAAGCTTTTTGACGATTATCACGCATCAAGAGTTCTGCCGGGTTTTCAGCCGGACAGTAAGCTGCAAATGCTTTTGCAGCTTAAGGAGCAGGCGGAAATTGTTGTTGTAATAAGTGCTGAGGATATTGAGAAGGACAAGGTGCGCGGTGACCTTGGTATTACATATGATATTGATTTGTTCAGGCTTATTGATGCATTCAGAAGCAGAGGTCTTATGGTGGGCAGTGTTGTGCTTACAAAGTACGTGTCCACTCCAAAGGTGCAGGCATTTGAACGAAAGCTTGAGCAGGCAGGCATTCCGTTTTATCATCACTATGTTATTGAGGGCTATCCTGCAAATATCAGCAAGATAGTAAGTGATGAGGGCTATGGCAAGAACGATTATATTGAAACCACAAGGGAGCTTGTTGTTATTACAGCACCGGGACCCGGAAGCGGAAAAATGGCAACCTGCCTTTCACAGCTTTATCACGAGAATAAGAGGGGAATAAAAGCAGGCTACGCTAAGTTTGAAACCTTCCCTATATGGAATATTCCGCTTAATCACCCTGTTAATATTGCCTACGAGGCAGCCACTGCTGACCTTAATGATGTTAATATGATAGACCCGTGGCATCTTGATGCATACGGCGAAACAACAGTTAATTATAACAGAGATGTTGAAATATTCCCCGTTCTTAAAGCAACATTTGAAAAGATATATTCAAAATGCCCTTATAAATCACCTACCGATATGGGTGTTAATATGGCGGGTAACTGCATTTTTGATGATGAGGCTGTAAGTGATGCCTCAAGGCAGGAGATTATAAGACGTTATTATAATGCCTGCTGCAATACCCTTAAAGGCGGAGCTAAGAAGGACGAGATTTATAAGCTTGAGCTGCTTATGAACAATGCAGGCTTGTCTGTTGAGGACAGGCTCTGTGCTAAGGCAGCCGAGGAGCTTTCTGAAAAAACAGGTGCACCTGCGGCGGCAATTGAGCTTAATGACGGCACAATCATTACAGGAAAAACCTCAGATTTACTTGGCTGTGCATCTGCCATGCTTATTAACGCACTGAAATATACTGCAAATATAGATAAAGATGTTTTGCTTCTGCTGCCTGAGGTTATCAAGCCTATTCAGGAGCTTAAGGTAAATCATCTGCGCAATAAAAACCCAAGGCTTCATACTGATGAGGTGCTTATTGCACTTTCTGTTTCAGCAGTGAGTGACAGCAATGCAAAGCTGGCGCTGGAACAGCTCAAAAAGCTTGAAAACTGTGAGATGCATTCCTCTGTTATGCTGTCACAGGTTGACGAAAGTCTGCTTAAAAAGCTTGGTGTAAGAGTAACCTGTACAGCAGTCAAGGGCTGACAGCAGATAAAGGGATTAAAAATCCCTTTAATATATTTTCGTAAGGGAGTGGTCAGATTGAACACAAAATACATTTTTATTACAGGCGGTGTGGTTTCGGGACTCGGTAAGGGAATTACTGCTGCATCCTTAGGTCGTCTGCTTAAGGCGAGAGGCTTGAAGGTTACGGCACAGAAGCTTGACCCTTACCTGAATGTTGATCCCGGTACTATGAATCCTGTTCAGCACGGTGAGGTTTTTGTTACCGATGATGGTGCTGAAACCGATTTGGATCTGGGTCACTACGAAAGATTTATTGATGAAAGCCTTTCTCAGAATTCCAACCTTACAAGCGGCAGAGTGTTCTGGAAGGTTATAAGCGATGAGCGAAAGGGTGTTTACGGCGGTCAGACCATACAGATAATTCCGCACGTTACCAATGAAATCAAGTGCTATATATCTAAAAATTCCGAAAGCGGTGCTGATGTCTGCTTTGTTGAAATCGGCGGAACAATAGGCGATATTGAATCGCAGCCGTTCATTGAGGCAATCAGGCAGTTTGCTGTTGATGTGGGAAGAGAAAACTGCCTTTTCATTCACGTTACACTTGTGCCGTATCTTGCTGCGTCTGATGAGTTAAAGTCAAAGCCTACACAGCACTCTGTTAAGGAAATGCTTTCTCTCGGCATTCACCCTGATATTATCGTCTGCCGTACAGAGCATCCGCTGACTGACGATATTAAAAATAAAATTGCACTTTTCTGCAATGTTGATAAGGAATGTGTTATTGAAAATAATAACTGCGATATTCTTTATGCAGTACCTATGATGCTCCATAAGCAGAAAATGGATGAGGTTGTTATAAAGAAGCTCGGTCTTGAATGCGGCGGGGCTGATCTGACCGACTGGACAGAGATGCTCAGCGTTTTAAGAAATCCGAAGCAGACAGTTAAAATAGCAATGGTTGGCAAATATGTTGAGCTTCACGATTCATATATTTCAGTTAATGAGGCGTTAAAGCACGGCGGAATATCAACAGGCAGTGCCGTTGATATTCACTGGATTGACAGCGAAAGCCTTGAAAATGGTGCTGATATTGACGAAATTCTCGGTGATATGGATGGTATTCTCGTGCCCGGAGGCTTCGGTTCACGAGGTATTGAGGGTAAAATAAAAGCCTGTGAGTACGCAAGAACAAAGGGTGTGCCTTATTTTGGTATCTGTCTTGGTATGCAGATTGCTGTTATTGAATATGCACGCAATGTTCTGGGGCTTGATGGTGCAAATTCCGCTGAAATAAATCCGCAGACAAAATACCCTGTTATTGATATTCTGCCTGAGCAGAAAAGTGTTACCGATATGGGCGGTACAATGCGCCTTGGTCAGTATCCCTGCAAGCTTAATCCTGACTCAAAGGCATATGAACTTTACGGCGAGGAAATGATTTATGAGCGCCATCGCCACAGATATGAGTTCAATAATGAATACAGACCTGATTTTCTTAAGTGCGGTATGATTTTTGCAGGTACATCACCTGATGACCATATTGTTGAAATGGTTGAGATTCCCGATCATCCGTGGTTTGTTGCAGGTCAGTTTCATCCGGAGTTCAAATCAAGACCAAATAAGCCTCATCCTCTTTTCCGCGGATTTGTTACTGCGGCTAAGCAGCATAGTGAAGAGAAGCGTTAAAGCATATCATATATGATATACGAAAATATAAAAGCAGATTGACAGCTTTGTCAATCTGCTTTTGTATAATCCTGTATATATCTAATCCTTGTTATATGGTGTGGGTGTATTTGTAAGTCCTGCAATATAATCAATCGTAACATCGTAAAATTTTGCTAATTTAACAATAAATTCAAAGGGCGGCTCACGCTTTCCCTGTTCATAATTTGTATATGTTGTTTTGTGCATTTTAAGTATCTGAACAAGCTGAGTCTGTGTTAAATCACTGTCCTCACGCAAGTCACGTATTCTCGGATAATATTGCATAATAACACCTCACAAAAGTATTATTACACAATTTGATATTTGTTATTGACAAAATACAACGTATGATGTATAATAAATGTGTGAGGGGCTGACATCACTCCTCACAGCATCAAATAATTACTTCGCAATGTCTGTGAAGAGTTTTTTGATTTTTTTACCTTTAAACGTCAATACTTGTTGGGAAGTCCGTCACGCAAGTGACGGACTTTTCATTTTCCGACAGACCGAAAAATAAACAGCACTTCATCTGAAGTGCTGTTTATTTTTAGAGAATTGAAAATCTGAATTCAGTTGTTGTTTTAAATTCCTCATTTGGTTCAACATATTTGAAAGGGAAGTTATTAAGGTTAAGTGAGTCAGGATAAAACTGTGTTTCAAGTGCGGCGCCTCTGCGGAATTTAACAATGCTGTCGCCCTTGCCGAGAGTGTAATTCTTATCAAGCCAGCCGCCGCAGTAAAGCTGAACACCGGGCAGGTCTGTCCAAACCTCCATTTTTCTTCCGCTTTCTTCGTGGGCAAGAATTGCAGCCAGTGCCATTTTGCCGATTTCCTTATTGTGCAGGCAGTAGTTGTTATCATAACCTATTCCGTCAATTATTGCCCTGAACGGCTCATCAATTCTGTCACCGATTTTGTGCATTTCAGTGAAATCCATCATTGTGCCCTTAACCTCGCCAAGCTCACCTGTTGGAAGCTGGCAGTCATCAGTTTCGGTAAAATAGTCTGCATTAATCTGCAAAAGATGGTTTTCAACAGTTTCATCAGGATTGCAGGATAAATTGAAATAAGAATGATTTGTGGGGTTAGCGACAGTCTTTTTGTCAGACAAAACAGTGTAGTCAAGCCTTAATACATTTTCGTCAGTCAATGTATATCTGACGGTCATTTTGAAATTGCCCGGAAAGCCGTCCTCCATATCAGGTGAGAAAAATGAAAAGGTTACACTGTCATCATTTGCTTCTTCAACATTCCAGATATTAAAGCTGAAACGTCCGCCTCCGTGAAGCGTCCATGTTCCCTGATTTTCGGGAGTTTTATATTCAACCCCGTCAATGCTGAATTTTGCATCACGGATTCGGTTTGCATATCTTCCTACAAGCAGACCCTGATAGCCTAAGTCGGGATTGATGTAATTTTCAACGTCGTCAAAGCCAAGCACAACATCACCCATAACACCGTTTTTGTCAGGCATACAGAGCGACTGAATACCGCCTCCGAGGGTCATAAGCGATACGCTTGCACCGTTTTTATTTGTAATTTTATAAAGCTCAACGTCTTTTTCACCTATTTTGCCGAAAACTGATTTTTCAATGCTCATAATGAGAACTCCTTAATTTTTGTTAATTAAAGTATAAAATAAAATATTAACAAATTCAATACTTTCTTGACTTTTGCAGATAATAAAAGTATTTTATTAGTATAAGAATTGCATATGAGTGTTATATTTATAAAATACAGGAGTGATAGGCTTTGGATAAGTTCAATATGCTTTTTACAGGCGGAATCAGATATATTCTGCCGATTTTTGCCGTAATAGTTACAGCGACCTGCGTTATATCACTGTTTCGCAACAGACCGAGGCTTCATAAGCTTGCACAACTTGTCAATGAAAATGACGGTTCGGTTATTGATATCGACAGGTGGGAAACATCAATCGGTAAAAGTAAATCCAATGATGTTGTTCTGCCGCAGGAGGATATTTCACGCTTTCATGCCGTTATTGCAAAAAAGCAGAAGGAATGGGTTATAACAGACACATTTTCAAAAACAGGTGTGCTTGTAAATGATGAAAAGGTTGACGGTCAGACTGTTATCGAGGACGGCGATATTATTACAATCGGCACTATACCGCTTAAGTTTTTATGTGCCGAGGCTCTTTCAGACGAGCTTAAAACACAAATAAGAAATGAGGCTTCACAGATGAATAATCAGGTTAACAGAAATATTGCATATGCGGTGCTGGTGGATGCAAAAACACGCAGACCGGTTTATCTCAGAAAAAAGGATGTTTTGATCGGCAGGAGCGATGACTCTGACATTCAGATTAATCTTGATACAGTGAGCGGTCGTCATGCACGTATTCATCTTACAAGCCGCGGCTGGGCGCTTTCAGATTTGAACAGCCACAACGGCACAAAGCTGAACGGCAGATACATTACAGAGCCGCAGCTTATTTTTGATATGGATATGATAACCTTTGGTGACAGGGTGTTTATTTTCTACGAGCAGTAAAGCAGGGGTGAGGATTATGGCTAATACGGCAAAAAAAGTAAAAAAAATGCCCCATATCAAGCCGATAAATAATTTTGCAATGCTCTTTGTTCTTACTGTTTTTCAGCTGATTACAGCTTACAGTGCTGCAACAGCAGGTGATGAGCTTGCTGTCAAGGTTATTTTGTCGGCGGCAATACTTATTGCGGTTGAATGGGTTTATGTTTCGGTATTTTATTTTGTTCTGCACAGAAGGAATTTTGAGCTTGAGTTTATTGCATTTTTCCTGACGGGTGTGGGCTTGACGGCAATCGGCTCCGTTTCTCCGAATGCCTGCTTCAAACAGCTTCTTATTGCTGTCTGCGGTATAATAGGATTTATTGTTCTGGTATTTATACTCGGTAATATAGAGCTTTGTATGAAATTAAGACTTCCTGTTGCAATCGGCGCTTTGGTATTGCTTCTGCTTAATCTGATTATAGGCAAGGTTAACCACGGTGCGCAGAACTGGATTGAAATCGGCGGAATAACAATTCAGCCGTCTGAATTTGTAAAGGTTGCATTTATTTTTGTAGGTGCGGCAACTCTTGAAAAAATACAGACATCGAAAAATATTATTAAATTCATTGCATTTTCAATTGCCTGTGTAGGAACACTTATATTGATACGTGATTTTGGTACAGCACTTATTTTCTTTGTGACATTTCTGATTATTGCCTTTATGAACTCAGGCGACTTTAAAACGGTGGGTCTTGCAGTGTCTGCCGCAGGTCTTGGCGGTGCGATTGTCATTAAGTATAAAAGCTATGTAACAAACCGTTTTGCATCATACAGGCATATATGGGATAATAATGATATTATCTACGGCAACGGCTATCAGCAGACTCACGTGCTTACAGGTATTGCATCGGGCGGACTTCTCGGTCTTGGTATCGGAAACGGCAATGTAAGAAAATATCTTCAGGCTTATTTGACAATAACCGATGATATTTTCGGTCTTATCTGTGAGGAATGGGGATTTCTTTTCGGAATAATTCTTGTGCTGTCTTTTGTTGCTATTGCAGTTTCGGCACTTGTTAATTCAATTGCGGCAAGGTCAACCTTTTATTCAATCTGTGCAGTTGCAGGTGCAGGAATGCTGTTATTCCAGACTGCACTGAATGTTTTCGGCATAACAGATGTGCTTCCTCTGACAGGCGTTACACTTCCGTTTATCAGTCAGGGCGGCAGCTCGATGATAAGCTGCTGGGCTGTGCTTGCGTTTATTAAAGCCTCTGATATACGCACCTACAGCTACCTCGGAGGTATTAAGGGAGGTGTCGTAAAGAAATGAAAATGATTACAAGAAGAGGTCTTTTTCTCCTTGTTCTGATTATTGCCTTTGTCGGCGGTATCGGTTTTCTGACCTACAGTGTTATGAGCGAAGGCTCAAAATGGGTTATGATGCCTTATAACAGTCATTTGTACTATAACGGCGAAATGATAGGAGCAGGCAAAATAACTGACAGAAACGGCGTTGTGCTGGCTGAAACATCAGACGGAAAGAGAGTTTATAACGAATCAAAAACTACAAGAAAGAGCACACTTCATACTGTGGGAGATACAGCAGGCTTTATTTCAACAGGTGTGCAGAGCGTGTATAAATCAAAATTAACAGGCTATAATGCGTTAACGGGAATTTACTCCGTTATGAAAAACGGCAGCGGTAATGACCTTGAGCTTACCATTGATGCCGATGTCTGTGATGCTGCTTATGAAGCACTCAGTGACTACCCCGCAGGCTGTGTGGGTGTTGTAAATTATAAAACAGGCGATATGGTATGTATGGTTTCAACTCCGAGCTATGACGTTGAAAACAAGCCTGATGATATTGATACAAATGAATACTATAACGGTGCATATATCAACAGGCTTCTCGGCGGACTGTATACCCCCGGCTCAACCTTTAAGCTTGTCACGGCAATCTGTGCCATTGAAAATATTCCTGATATTATGAGCAGGGAATTTGAATGTGTGGGTGAATATGACCCGGGTAAAGGCACGCCTATTGAATGTAATGCATATCACGGAAAGCTGAAATTCAAGGAGGCGCTTGCAAAGTCCTGCAACTCTGTTTTTGCACAGGTTGCAATTGAGCTCGGTCCTGAAAAGCTTGCAAAAACCACTAAGGATTTAGGACTTACATCATCAGTGTCAGTCAGCGGTGACATTAACTCTCTACAGGGTAAATTCTTCCTTGAAAAGGGTGACGCCGATGATTATATAGGATGGACAGGAATAGGTCAGGGCGATACAAGAATACCGCCTGTGGCTATGCTCAGACTTGTGGGTGCTATTGCCAATGACGGCAAGGCTGTGTCATATAACCTTGTTGATTCCCTGTTTAACAAGGCAGGCAAGGCGCTTGACCTTGATTTTACAAAGCGTGAAACTCAGCTTCTTGACAGTGAAACTGCAACACAGATGAAAAGTCTTATGCGTAATAATGTTATGGAGCAGTATGGCGACTATAATTATGAGGGTTTAAATCTCTGTGCCAAGTCGGGTACTGCCCAGATAGATGAAATCAACTCAAACAACACAGCGTGGTTTGTAGGATTTATGGATGATGAAAAAAATCCTTATGCCTTTGTTGTTATGGTCGAAAAGGGTAATTCGGGCTCTCAGACAGCAGGACCGATTGCAAACAGGGTGCTTCAGGCGTTAGTTAAAAAATAAGGATGTAAAATGGATTTAGATATTATTAATGAAGAGCAGAAAGAACGGGCTTTGCTTATTGCCGTTGATACGGGCGATTATGATGCTGAGGTTTCAATTGCAGAGCTTGGCGAGCTTGCTAAAACAGCAGGCGCTGAGGTCGTGGGAGAAATGGTGCAGAAGCGTCCGTCTGCTGAGGCGGCGACCTATGTGGGTAAGGGCAGACTTGAGGAAATTGAAGAGTTTTGCAGTAACAATGAAATTGATCTCATTATTGCAGACGGTGAACTGACTCCTGTGCAGGTAAGAAATATTGAGGACAGAACTGATACAAGAGTTGTTGACAGAACAACACTTATTCTTGATATTTTTGCAGGCAGGGCAAGGTCGAAGGAAGGCAAGCTTCAGGTTGAGCTTGCTCAGCTTAAGTACTCACTGCCAAGGCTTACGGGAAAGGGTACAAGCCTTTCAAGACTCGGCGGCGGTATAGGAACGAGAGGTCCCGGTGAAACCAAGCTTGAAAGTGATAAAAGACATATAAGACGGAAAATTCAGTATATCAGGGAAGAGCTTGAGGACGTTGAAAAACGCCGCAATATGCAGCACAGCAGACGTAAAAAGAACGGTGTTCAGGTTGCTGCAATAGTGGGTTATACAAATGCGGGCAAATCAACGCTTATGAACAGGCTGACGGATGCAGGCGTTCTGCAGGAGGACAAGCTCTTTGCAACTCTTGATCCCACTGCAAGAAAGCTTTATCTCCCTGACGGACAGCAGATTATGATTGTCGATACAGTCGGCTTTATCAGCCGTCTGCCTCATCAGCTTGTTGATGCCTTTCGCTCAACTCTTGAGGAGGCAACCTTTGCAGATGTGATACTGAATGTATGTGACGCATCAAGCGATGAGTGTCATAATCATATCAGAACAACAAATGAAATATTAGAAGGCTTGTTTGACGACGGCATCATTCCCGTGCCTGTTATAAATGTATTTAATAAATGCGATATTGCACAGACAGCAGAGGACAAAATATATTTTTACGGCGGCGGCAGTCCCTGTGTGAAAATAAGCGCAAAAACGGGTGAAGGTATTGATGATTTGCTGTCAGAAATACAGAAAGCTCTGCCTCAGACGAGAAAAAGAGTTAAGCTGCTGATACCCTTTGACAAGGGTGCTGTTGCGGCAAAAATAAGACAGGATGGTGTTATTCATTCAGAGGAATACACCGAAAACGGACTTGTTATTGATGCAACTGCAGAAATTTCATATCTTGATACAATAAAAGATTATATTATCTGATTTTGCTTCATAGAATTACTTAGGTGATTTTATGAAAATGCTGACATTCAAATTAAAGCCGAAAACAATCTTCGGCATTATTCTGACTATAACGGGAGTTGTTGTTATAGCCATTACCTTTGTGACAAATCATATCGGCGGTGAAAGTCAGAGCGTTTCCGCAATAATCAGTGCCTCCACTGATGAAGAACGCAGAGCCTATCTTGAAAGTATGGGCTGGGAAACTGATACGGAGTTTGAAACGAAGGAGCTTACCATACCTGAGAGCTGGAACAATGTTTATAACGATTACAATGAGGTTCAGCTTAATCAGGGCTTTGATTTAAGCAATTATAAGGGTAAAAAGGTTACACTTTACACTTACACAATAACAAATTATAAGGACTTGTCTGAGGGTGTTGTTGCCGATATGCTCGTCTGTGACGGCAATTTAATAGGCGGTGATGTTTGCAACACATCAGCAGAAAACGGTTTTTTAGTGGGATTTAACGGTAAATAATGGAAAGAATTGATAAAATTGTTTCAGTAGCAGCGGGTGTTTCAAGAACCGATGCAAGAGCCCTGATTAAAAAGGGCCTTGTATCGGTTAATGGTGCTGTTGTAAAAAACATCGGCTTTAAGGCTGACGAGAAAAGTGATGTTATATGCAGCAGGGGTGAAAAGCTCTGTTACAGCAAATTTGTCTATATAATGATGAATAAGCCGAAGGGTGTTATTTCTGCAAGTGAGGGCGGCAGTGAAAAAACTGTTGTGGATATTCTTCCTGAAAATATGAAAAGAAAAAATCTTTTCCCTGCAGGCAGGCTTGATAAGGATACAACGGGCTTTGTGCTTATTACTGATGACGGCGATTTTGCCCATAAGATTTTAAGCCCTAAAAATCATATTCCGAAAACCTACATCGCAAAGCTGGACAAGCCATTTGATGATACTGTTGTTTCTGCCTTTGAACAGGGTGTTGAGCTTAAGGATGATTTGTGTATGCCTGCAAAAATCAGTGCACTTTACGGAGATTACAGGGCAGCTGTTGTTACAATAAAGCAGGGAATGTATCACCAGATTAAACGTATGTTTGGAAAATTCGGATTAACGGTTGTTGAATTAACGCGGATAAAAATGGGCGGACTTGAGCTGGATAAATCACTCAAACCGGGCGAATGCAGATATATCACTGCAGATGAGCTTGAGCAGATTACTGCTCATTGCCTGAGGTCTGAATAACTATAGATTGAAATAAAAATATTTTGCCTTACTATATATTGTGTTGCAAGGTGTCGAAAATATTTATTTATGCAACTATAACAAAAAAATATATATTTTTTTGTTAAAATAGTTGCAAATTCCTTAAACGTCTTGTATAATATTAACAAGATAAACATAATATTTTTGTGCAAGATTTTTACATTGCACATTCAAAATATTTATGTTTATTGCTTTATATCATCTATTTTAATCAGATTAGAGGGGTGTAAATTAATGCCTAACAGATTATTTCAGGGGATAATCAATCAGATGCGTGATGCTATTGACCGTACCATCGGTGTGGTTGATGAGGCGGGAACAGTTATTGCCTGCAGTGACCTCAGTATTATCGGAGAGATTCGCAAGGGTGTACTTGCTGCCGGTGTATTCAACGGCACACAGACCTGTGTTGACGACTCAACCTACACAACCTTTGACGTGCTTATCCGTCCCGAATATGCCGTATTTGTTGACGGAACAGACGAACTCAGCAGACGCTATTCTCAGCTTATTGCTGTAGCCCTTGATCAGATTAAACAGAATAATGACGAAAAATTTGACCGCTCGAATTTTGTTAAGAATGTTATTCTGGATAATATTCTTCCCGGCGATATTTATATTAAATCAAGGGAGCTTCATTTCAATAATGATGCCTCAAGGGTTGTATTTTTAATACGCACTGTTCAGCAGACAGATGTTTCGGTTTTTGATATTATTCAGAACTTCTTTCCCGATAAAACAAAGGACTTTGTCATCAGCATCAATGAAAATGACATTGCTCTTGTTAAAGAGGTCAGACCTAATGTTGACGGCAAGGATCTTGAAAAGCTTGCACGCTCAATCAATGACACACTCCTGTCGGAATTTTACTGTAATGCAGTTATCGGTATAGGCACCTGTGTTACAGGCGTTAAGGAGCTTGCACATTCATTCAAGGAGGCACAGGTTGCTCTTGAGGTCGGCAAGGTTTTTGATACTGAAAAAACTATCATAAGCTATGAAAATCTGGGTATTGCAAGGCTTATTTATCAGCTTCCCACTACATTGTGCGATATGTTTCTGAAAGAGGTATTCAAGCGCGGCTCAATTGATTCGCTTGATCAGGAAACGCTGTTTACCATTCAGAAGTTTTTTGAGAATAATCTTAATGTGTCTGAAACCTCAAGAAAGCTTTTTGTTCACAGAAACACACTGGTTTACAGGCTTGAAAAGATTAAAAAGCTCACAGGTCTTGATTTAAGAGAGTTTGACGATGCTATCGTATTCAAGGTAGCGCTTATGGTTAACAAGTACCTGGCATCAAGTCCCGTAAAATATTAATTTTCAGCAGAGCGTTTTTACGTTCTGCTTTTTATATTTTTTATATGCTGTTTTGATGCCGTTATGATGTATAATAATACTATGAATGATTTTAGAGGAGCATAATGATGACTGAAATATTGATTGTCGAGGACGAAAAGCCTATTTCAAACCTGATAAAAATGAGTCTTTCAAAGGAAGGGTATTCCTGTACGTGTGCTTATGACGGAGAAATTGCTGCAGATCTGATTGATAAAAACAGATATGATTTGATTCTTCTTGATATTATGCTGCCGGGATATGACGGCTTTGAGCTTATGAATTATATTCGCCCTATGGAAATTCCTGTTATTTTCATAACAGCTAAAGGCAGTATAAATGACAGGGTTAAGGGACTGCGTGCAGGTGCGGAGGATTATATTGTAAAGCCCTTTGAGATTGTTGAGCTGCTTGCAAGGGTAGACGTTGTTTTAAGGCGATATAAAAAGATTGACTCGGTTATAAATATAGGCGGACTTTCAATAGACACTTATTCAAGAATAGTTACCAAAGACGGATGCGAAATCCGCCTTACTCCAAAGGAATATGACCTGCTTTTGCTTATGGTGCAGAATCCGGGCAGGGCTATGTATCGTGAAACTATTTATGAGCGTGTATGGGGTGAGGAATTTCAGTACGGAAGCAAAACGGTTGATTTGCATATTCAGCGTCTGCGTAAGAAAACAGGCTGGGAAAAACAGCTTCAGGCAGTTAATAAGGTGGGTTACAGGCTGGAGGTGCAGCGTGAAATTTTCGGTTAAAATTATGCTTTCTATGCTCTGTCTGCTGTCACTGCTTTTTGGTATAGGCGGCAGTCTTATGATTTCTTTGTCCTTCAATGATTCACTTGAGAGGGAGCGAAGCACAGCCTATAATTCATATCAGATGGTGCTTGGCACATTGCAGATAGTCAACGGGATTGACAGTCAGATTAATTATGATGATATAGGCAGCATACTTGAAAAGCTTTCACAACAGAAAACAGATTCGTGGACAGCCCTGAGGCTTTATAATTCTGAAAAATCCGTTTATGAGGTAGGTATCTTTGATTTTTCTTTGGCACAGGATGACAGTCTTTCACAACAGAATATAATTCAGCAGCTTGTGGCTTATGATGAAAAGCATTATCTGGTTGTTTCAGGCTCGCTTCAGGCAGGAAGCGAAACAATGTTTCTTGATATGGCTTATAATATTACTCCTGTTTTTGAAACGCGCAGCTCGCAGGAAAAGGTTTATCAGGGCGTATTTCTTTTTTTGATTTTGCTTTGTGCTTTTTTGTCATACAGTATATCACACATACTTACAAAGCCGTTATCACGGCTTTCAAAAACCTCGCAGGATATAGCTGACGGTGATTTTTCAAAAAGATGTGAAGTAAAAAGCAATGATGAAATCGGCAGTCTTGCCGTTGATTTTAACAGAATGGTTGATGAGCTGGAGGATAATATCAGACAGCAGCAAAGCTTTATAAGCAGCTTTGCTCACGAAATGAAAACACCTATGACATCGGTGATAGGATATGCGGATTTGATAAGAGGACGAATGCTCAGCGAAAAGGAAATCTATGAATCTGCTGATTTTATTGTGTCTGAGGGCAGAAGGCTTGAGAATTTGTCACAAAAGCTTCTGGAGCTTTTTGTGATAAAAGAAAATAAAATTACTCTCTCCTCTGCAAATCCGTCAATTCTGATAAGGGAGTTAGTCAGACGTTTTACACCTGTTTATGAAAAGCAGGGAATAAGTTTAAAGTGCGAATGTGAAGCAGGCAACTGCCTTCTTGACAGCGATTTGTTTAAATCACTGCTTGTTAATTTGCTTGACAATGCACGAAAGGCGATGAAAAACGGCGGAACAATATTCGTGAAATCTGTAATGACTGATGACGGCTGTGTTATTACCGTCAGTGATAACGGTACAGGCATACCTGACGAGTCGTTGCCGCATATTACAGAGGCTTTTTACAGAGTTGATAAATCACGCTCACGTGCTCAGGGCGGTGCGGGAATAGGTCTTGCACTTTGCAGGGAGATTGCTGCACTTCATAACGGAAGCATAAGGTTTGAAAGTGAACTTGGAAAGGGTACAACAGTTACAGTTGAGATTAAAGGAGGGGTTTTATGAATGTGGTAAAGAAAGCTTCAATTATTGCCGTTACTGTTTTGGTGATTGCTTTCAGCCTGTTTCTGCCGTACATATCATCTTTGACTGTTGACCATCATCTCGGCACACAAATTAAGATAATGGGCAGCAATAACATATCTCTGTCGATGTCTGACAATATAGAAATTATAGATGGTGCAAAGTGGTTTTACAGACCTGTTGATATGAAGGATGAAATATCTGTAGAAAGCGGCTCAGTGGGATATGATTCATCTTCAATGATTGAGCTGTCGGAATATTCTAATTTGTGCCGGTTAAGCCGTGAGGATGCTCTTGCTGCGGCATATGAAACAATAAAAGAGCTTAAAGCAGACGTAATTATCAGTGAGAAGCCGACTGAAGCAGTGCCTAATCTGCTTTTGAGTTCGGGGGAAGAAGTTACCACTAAAACGGCTATATACTGGCGCTGCTTGTGGATTGATGATAATGCGGAGGCTTATGCAGCAGTCTGGATTGATGATAAAAGCGGTCAGATGGTAAGTATGATGATGGAATACACAGAAGATTTCGGAGATGAAATCCCTGAAATAGTGTATGATTTAGGCAAATACTGTCTTGTTCATTATAAGGCGAAACAGATTCAGTGCAGAAAAGAGTCAGATGAATATTACTGGATTGATGTGACTGTAAGCAATAATGGTGAGGAAACCACTTCTTCATTTATGGTTCGATGGCAGAATAAAGAATTGATATTTTTTAATAATTGATAACATTTTGATGCTTTTTGTTGTGTTTTTTGATGATTTGTTTTTTTATACTTGATGTCGGAGAATAATATAAACGGTGATGTTATGACAAAGAAAATGATAAAACAAATTATAAGAATATTAATTGTTGTATTTATTATGCTGGCTGTAATTATAATTGCGTGCTTTTCAGTCAAAAATGTAAAAAATGAAAATAAAAGCACAGATTTAACAACAACAGAGCCGGCACCTGTTGCTGAAAGCAGTACAAAAAATGAGGAAATTGACATAACAGACTGGAAGCTTATGCTTGTTAATTCCGATACTCCGCTGCCTGAGAATTATGAGATAAACGTTAAACAGCTTATTAACGGACAGGCTGTTGATGAAAGATGCTATGAAGATTTGCAGAGTATGATGGATGACTGCCGCAGTGCGGGCTTCAGTCCTGTAATCTGTTCATCATACCGAACACAGGAGAAACAGCAGATGCTGTTTGACAATCAGGTTGAAAAATGGAAAAATCAGGGATATTCGGAAAATGAAGCGAAAATTGAAGCGGGGAAGCTTGTTGCTGTTCCGGGAACAAGCGAGCATCAGCTCGGTCTTGCCCTTGATATTGTAGATATTTCGTATCAGCTTCTTGAGGAGGAGCAGGAGGATACTCCGGCTCAGAAATGGCTTATGGAAAACAGCTGGAAATATGGCTTTATTCTTCGTTATCCGAAGGATAAAACAGATATTACAAAAATCAGCTACGAGCCATGGCATTATCGTTATGTAGGCAAAAAAGCAGCAAAAGAAATTTTTGATGAAAAAATTTGTCTTGAGGAATATCTGAAAAAATAATTTTGTAATAATTGCCGTATTTTGAGGTGTATATTTCTGAGCGTTGCATATATTGCGGTTGAATTGTTATGTTTTTGGATATAATTAACAAATTTTCCATATTAAAAGACAGCAGTTTACAAAATGGTTACAAAAAAGGCTTGATTTATCTTATAAGCTGTTATATTATATATAAGGAAAAAATTTAATTTATGCGGTGTTATTTCCGCAAAATTTCGATTTAACGAGGTAATTATTGTGATTGAATTCAGAAATGTATCGAAGGTTTATGACAGCAACGGTACTCACGCATTATCTAACGTAAATATCAAAATTGAAGATGGCGAGTTCGTGTTTGTTGTAGGTTCTTCCGGTGCAGGTAAAAGTACATTTCTAAAGCTTATTATGCATGAGGAGAAGCCGACCGAGGGTGAGATTATTTTTAATGATTACAACTCATCCACACTGAAAAAAAGACAGGTGCCATATTACAGACGTGATATGGGTATTGTATTTCAGGATTTCCGCCTGATTCCCAAAATGACTGTTTATGATAATGTTGCGTTTGCAATGCGTGTTATCGGTGCAAAGGAAAAGGATATTAGAAAAAGAGTTCCTTATATTTTACAGCTTGTGGGTTTGTCACAGAAAGCAAGGGCGCTGCCGAATGAGCTTTCAGGCGGTGAGCAGCAGCGTGTTTCTCTTGCAAGAGCACTTGTTAATAATCCTAAGGTTATTATTGCGGACGAGCCTACCGGTAACGTTGACCCTGAAATGAGCCATGAAATTGTCGGTCTGCTTACTAAAATCAATAACGCAGGCACAACTGTAATTATGGTTACCCACGAGCATGACCTTGTGCGTTCATTCCAGAGAAGAGTTATTGTTATTAAAAACGGTGAGGTTGTGTCAGATACTCCCGACCCTACTCATGCTCAGTTTGAAAGCTCCGCTCCCGAACAGGCAACCGATATGTTTTTCTTTGAGGAGAATGTATCAATAGACAAGGTTGATCTTGACGACGTTTTTGACAATCTTGAGGATGTTGTTTCGGATAAGCAGGAAGAAAGAGCCGGAGGTGAGGAGTAATGACAGGTTCAAGCTTTAAATATTTAACTAAAGAGGGCTTCAGAAATGTCTGGACAAACAGAATGATGTCCCTTGCTTCAATCGCTGTGTTGATGAGCTGTCTTGTACTTATCGGCTCTGCGGCAATGATGTTTGTAAACATTGACTCCCTTCTTGCAAAGATTGAGGAAGAAAATGTTGTTATGGTTTATGTTGAGGATAATACTACCGAAGCAGAGATGGCTGAGATGGAAAATCAGATTAATGCTCTTAGCAATATAAGCAAGGTGGAATTTGTTTCAAAGGTAGATGCATGGGCTGAGCAGCTTGATACTATGGAGGAGGCTCAGGCAGAATTTTTCACACAGATAAGCAGTGATATTCCGCTGCCTGATGCATACAAGGTAACAGTTGAAGATCTTGCAGGCTTTGACCAGACTGTTGAGGATTTGAAAGGTCTTGACCATATTGACACAATCAGAGAAAATAAGGACCTCGCACAGAAGCTTGTTGCAATCAGACATGGTATTTCAATTATAGCAATTGTTATTGTTGCTGTTTTATTTGTTATTTCACTTTTCATTATTTCAAATACAATCAGACTTACTGTTTACAGCCGCAGACTTGAAATCAGCATTATGAAATCAGTCGGTGCAACAAACAGCTTTGTCAGATTTCCGTTTGTTATTGAGGGTATGATTTTAGGCGTTCTTTCAGGCGCTTTGGGACTTGGTCTTGTATGGGGACTCTATGAGTTGGCTATTACCCAGTTCAATGATTTGCTCAAGTCACTTAACCTTGCGGCAATTCCGTTTACAGATTACGCACTGCCTATGCTCGGAATATTTGTATTAATAGGTGTTGTGTGCGGTGTAGGCGGCTCGCTTGTAACTATGAGAAAGTATCTTAATAAGGAAGGTAGTGAGATCAGCGGTGTCTAAATCAAAATTAAAAGCATTTTCTGTATTTTTGTGTGCTGCTCTTGTTTTTTCAAGCTTCGGAATTACAGCACAGGCAAAGTCAACCTCACAGCTCAGAAATGAACGTGACAAAATTCAGAGCGAAATTAACAGTGCTCAGGATAAAATTGATGAACTTGCAGGGCAAAAATCAGAAACTGAGGAATATTTGTCTGCATTAAGGTCAAAAATAGATTTGCTGCAGGATAAGATTGACTCGCTTGAAGCAGATAAAAGTGCTTTGCAGGAAGAGATTAATGCTATTCGTGAAAATATTTCCAAAACCGAGGCGGAATTGAAGAAAAACCAGCTTGAGATTGATAAAAAGCAGGCTGAATTTGATAAGAACTATGAGGAGTATTGTCAAAGACTCAGAGCTATGTATGTTTCAGGTTCGGTTTCAAACCTTGAGGTTTTGCTTACCTGCACTGATATGAGTGCAATGCTTACCCGTTCACAGATGATTAAATCTGTATCAGAGCAGGACAGTGCTCAGCTTGATGATCTTATGAAAAAGATGGAAGAAATCGAGGTTAAGAAAAAGGAGCTTGAGGTTAAGCGCAATGAGCTTAACGAGGATAAGGAAAAGCTTGAGGAAAATAAGCAGTCACTGCAGAAAAGCATTGACGAAATTGATTCATCAAAAAAAGAACTTGATGCTGAGGCTGCTGAGGCTAATGCATTAATGAAAAAGCTGTCATCACAGACCAGCGAGTATATGGAATTGATTGATACCAACAGAGAACGCTTGCAGGAAGTTGAAAATGAAATCCGAAGAGCGGCGGCGGCAGCTTCAAGCGGATCGGGTACAATTTCAGGTTCACACGGTTCAGGCAGCGGTGCACTCGGTTATCCTACCGATTCAAGAAGTATTTCAGCAGGATTTCCGTACTATAACAGCGGCGGATATCACGGCGGAATAGATTTTCCTGTTCCTGTGGGCTCTAATATATACGCTGCTGCAAGCGGTACTGTAATTATTGCAAAAACACTTAATTACAGCTATGGTTACTATCTTCTGATTGATCACGGCAACGGTCTTTCAACACTTTATGCACATAACAGTGCACTCTACGTAGGCGTGGGTGATACTGTATCAAGGGGTCAGGTTATTGCTGCAAGCGGCAGTACCGGTAACTCAAGCGGTCCGCACTGTCACTTTGAAGTTCGTGTCAACGGATCTCAGGTTAACCCTTTTAATTACTTATAATTTGTGCTATAATAAAAACATAATAATTTTTTAATTAATTTAAGGAAGTGAAGGTCAATGAAACAGTCTGGTTTATTTGTTAAGTTTATGTCTGTTTTACTGACCTTCTGTTTTATTTTTACTGTAATCGGTTCAAACGGCATTGTTTTTGCGGCAGGCAATCAATACAGTGATGAATATGAAAATATGACACCTGCAGAAAAGCAGGCGTATCTTGAGCAGAAGCTTAAAGAGGTTAATGCAAAGCTGTCATCTCTTGGCGAACAGTCAAATGAAACGGAGGAGTATATTAACACTCTTGACCAGAAAATAAGCTATCTGCAAAAGGAATTGTCACTTTCAAAAAATACGATTGAAAACTCAAAGAATAAAATAACTTCACTTGAAAATGAATATAAAAATAATGAGGCTGAAATTAAAACTCTTGAGCAGGATATAGTTGATTTAACAGCTAAGCAGACTGCTCTTCAAAAAGAATTTGATCTCAGCTACAAGGATTATTCCAAGAGGGCAAGGGCTCTTTATATAAGCGGAAATAACAGTATGCTCGAAATGCTTCTTACGAGTACGGATATTTCAACACTGTTTACAAGGCTTGAGATGATTAAGCGTGTTTCAAAATATGACAGGGAACTTCTTGAAAATCTTCAGGATGAAGGTACAGAGCTTTTGAACACCAAAACAAGCCTTGAGGACAAAAAGGTTACTCTATCTGCTAATCAGGAAAATCTGGTGTCTACCAAGGAAAATCTCAGTCAGACTATCAAAACCCTTGAAACTCAGCAGATAAGCTATAATGAAAAAGAAAAGTCATACAAGGATGAAAAGGCGGAGGCTGACAGACTTTTACTGAAACTTCATCAGGATACAAAGACTTACAGTGAGTACAGAAACCAGGATTTGGAAATGCTCAATGCTATTAATGCTGAAATTGAGCAGGCAGCACTTGAGTGGGAAAAAAGGCAGGAGAGCCAGACCACAACTACAACAACTACCACAACTGAAAAGCCTGATAACAGCGGCAATAACAGTACAACAACCACAAAACCCGCCACTACTGAAAAGCCGAAGCCTACAGCTTCAAACAAGCTGAGCTTAACATATCCTGTTCCGAGTCAGACAAGAATTACGTGTCCGTGGATGGGATACACAAATCATACAGGTGCTGATTTCGCCTGTGACAGCGGCTCAAAGGTAGTAGCTGCCGAGGACGGCGAGGTTATCATTTCAACTGATATCAGATGCAGTGGCTGTTCAAACTCCTATCACGGAGGGGGCTATTGCAGCTACGGCAGGTATATTGTAATTGCTCACGATAAGAGAGATTCATCAGGTAATCGGGTATACACTCTTTATGCACATAATTCAGAAAGACTTGTGTCTGAGCATCAAAAGGTTAAAAAAGGACAGCAGATTGCTGTCAGCGGTTCAACAGGCAATTCATCGGGTCCTCACTGTCATTTTGAGGTAAGGACACCCAGTGCAAAATACAGCGACTGTGTAAATCCTGCAAAGTATTTACCATAAAAACAAGCAGAAGGGGGAATAACAATTGAAAAATAAATTGCTTTCGGTTGTTATGGCATTTATTTTAATATTTACGGCAACAGCTCCTTTTGCTGTGCTGGCTGATGAAACTGCGGCTGAAGGTGCAAAAATCAGTACAAGCGATGCACTGACAACCAAAAAGGATGAAGAGCAGTCCACTACCGAAATGGATGAAAAGGCAAAGCACGAGGCTCAGCTAATGCTCGAAAAGCAGCAGAAAGAGCTTGAAAATAATATTAAAGATGCCGAGGCAAAATTAGCAGAGTTAGAAAAGGACTCAAAGGTTACGGAAGAGTATATTGATACCCTTGATCAGAAAATCGGTTATATCAATGAGCGTCTGACTATGCTTGAAAATGAAAATCAGCAGATTCAGGGCGATATCAATAAGCTGAAGCCTGAAATAGAAGAAAATGAAAAGGTGCTTAATGAGCTTTCCGAGCAGGTTGAAAAAGCACAGGCTGAGCTTAAGAAGCTTGAGGACAAATTCCAGAGCGTTTATGATGCGTATTGTATGCGGCTGAGAGTTATGTACATAAGCGGTGATTATAATATTCTGACCGCACTTATTACCTGTAAGGATGTATCAAGCTTTCTTACAAGATATGAAATGATAAAATCTGTTTCAAAAAGCGACACAGAGCTTTTAAAAGAGGTAAATGACAAGACAAAGGAAATTGTTACCAAAAAAGACGGACTTGACGAAAAGCTGAGAGAATATACAAATATTAAATCCAAATATGACGAGCAGAAGGCTTCTCTTGTTGCTAAGCAAAAGAAAATTGAAAGCAACTCTGAGGAAATTGCAGCTCAGAAGATTTCGCTTGCAACAGACAGGGCAGAAAGTGACAGCCTGCTTGCAAAGCTGACTGCTCAAAATCAGCAGTATACCGAGTTCAGAAATGAGGACAGTGCTCTGGTTGAGGCTGTTGAAAAGGAAATTCAGGATTTGATTGCAGGTATTAAATCACCTGACGAGGTAACTACTGCGGTTAAGTCAGATAAGCCAAGCCATAATACCGATAATATTCAGGGCGGAAAATCAGACGTATATTCAAACAGTGATGCAGTGCTTAATATGACTTATCCTGTGCCCGGTCACTATGGTGTTTCTGCTGGATATCCAAATTATTCATCAGGCAAGTATCACGGCGGTATTGATTTCCCCTGTCCCACAGGCTCATCGGTTGTTGCGGCACAGGATGGAATTGTCATTACTGTTAAAAGGCTTGATTACAGCTATGGCTATTATGTAATGATTTATCATGGTACAGATTCAAAGGGTCGCTCTGTTGTTACTCTTTATGCACATAATTCATCAATATTAGTGTCAGCAGGTGACAGCGTTAAGCGTGGTCAGCAGATTGCAAAAAGCGGCTCAACAGGTAACTCAACAGGACCTCACTGTCATTTTGAAATCAGATTTAACGGAGCAAAGGCTAACCCTACCCACTATTTAAGCAGATGAACAAAATTAACTATCAGAAAGAATTAGACAATATAATTGAGCGTAATAAGAGAGAGGACATTTTGCCCTCTCTTTTACTGCATAGCTGCTGCGCACCATGCTCAAGCTATACAATTGAATATTTGTCAGACTATTTCAGAATCGCTGTTCTTTACTATAATCCTAATATTTCACCAGAAGAGGAATATGAAAAAAGAAAGGCTGAGCAGATAAGGCTTATTGAATCATTACCTGTTAAAAATGCTGTCAGCTTTGTTGACTGTGATTATGACTGCAGTGAGTTTTTCGATACAGCAAAGGGCTATGAAAATTGCCGTGAGGGCGGTGAACGCTGCTTCAGGTGCTATGAGCTTCGTCTGAGAAAAACCGCAGAGGAAGCAAAAAAAGGCGGTTATGATTATTTTTGCACAACTCTTTCAATCAGTCCTCTTAAAAATGCACAGAAGATTAATGAAATCGGTAAAGGATTGAGTGAAGAATATGGGGTGCTGTGGCTTCCGTCAGATTTCAAAAAGCGTGAGGGCTATAAGCGCTCAATAGAGCTGTCAAAGGAATATAAACTGTACAGGCAGAATTTCTGCGGCTGTGTGTATTCCAAAAGGGAGGCAGAGGATGAATAAACCATTAGCAGACAGAATAAGACCAAAAAGTCTTGAAGAGGTTGTAGGTCAGCGTCACCTGCTCAGCGAGGGCAAGGCGCTTTATAATCTCATAATGTCAGGCGAAATACCGAACCTGATATTTTACGGACCCAGCGGTGTCGGCAAAACAACAGTTGCATCAATAATTGCAAATGCAACAAATAAGAGCCTGAGAAAGCTTAACGGCACAAATGCCTCAACACAGGATATTAAGGATATAGTTGCAGAGCTTGATACGTTTACTGCACCTAATGGTATTCTTCTTTACCTTGATGAGATACAGTATTTTAATAAACGCCAGCAGCAAAGCCTGCTTGAATATATTGAAAACGGCAAAATAACTCTTATTGCATCAACTACCGAAAATCCGTATTTTTATATCTACCCTGCAATTCTTTCACGTTCAACGGTTTTTGAGTTTAAGACTGTTGAAAAGGAAGATGTTATTCCTGCTGTTGAAAGGGGCTTTAATATTCTGTCAGAAGAGCACAGTGTTTCTATTGAACTCGAGGACGGGGTGCTGAAAAAAATTGCGAATGGCTGCGGCGGTGACGTCAGAAAGGCACTCAACAGCGTTGAAAACTGCTTTTATGCGGCACCGACAATTGAAGGAAAAAAGAATATAACCCTTGACCTTGCACAGCAGTTAACACAGAAAAGTGCTGTCAGGTATGACCGTGAGGGTGACGAGCATTTTGATATTATATCTGCTTATCAGAAAAGTATGCGCGGTTCAGACCCTGACGCAGCGCTTCATTATCTTGCAAGGCTTCTTGAGGCGGGGGATCTGCCTTCAGCCTGCAGAAGATTAATGGTATGTGCCTGTGAGGATGTGGGTCTTGCCTATCCTCAGATTATTCCCATTGTAAAGTCCTGTGTGGATATTGCTCAGGCTGTGGGTCTGCCTGAGGCGAGAATACCTCTTGCAGATGCGGTTATACTTGTGGCAACCTCTCCTAAGAGCAATTCAGGCGAGGAGGCTGTCGATCTCGCTGTTTCGGATGTTCGAAACGGCAATTACGGTCCTGTGCCAAGACAGCTTCAGAATGTTCATTATGACGGTGATGACGTAAAAAATAAGGGGCAGAATTATCTTTATCCCCATAATTATGAGAATAACTGGACATATCAGCAGTATCTGCCTGATGTGATTAAAGATAAACAGTATTATACATACGGAAAGAATAAAAATGAACAAGCCTTTAAAGCCTACTGGGACAAGATTAAGGGCGCAAAATGATTTTGCAGAGGTGGTAAAGCGGTGAAAAATGCTCTGTGGAATCCATGGCACGGCTGTCATAAATGCTCTCCGGGATGTAAGAATTGCTATGTTTTTTATCTTGATGAAAAGCGTGACAGAAATGCAGATGTCGTAACGAGAAATAAAACTGATTTTAATTTGCCTTTAAAGAAAAAACGTGCAGGGCAATATAAGATTTTGTCAGGAAGTGAGCTTGCAACCTGCTTTACCTCTGATTTCTTTATTGAAGAGGCTGACGAATGGCGAGGTGAAGCGTGGCGGATTATCAGGCAGAGAGCAGATGTTGATTTTTTAATCTGCACAAAAAGAATTGAACGCTTTAATGATAGTCTGCCTGATGACTGGGGAGAGGGCTATGATAATGTTATTATTGCCGTTACCTGTGAAAATCAGCAGAAAGCAGATGAACGCCTGCCGGTGCTTCTGTGTATTAAGGCAAAAAGAAAATGTGTTTTTTGTTCTCCGCTTTTAGAGGATGTTGATTTATCTCCATATCTTAAAAGCGGTAAAATTAATCTGGTTTCAGTGGGCGGAGAGTCCTATAAAAATGCAAGAGTATGCGATTTTGACTGGGTTAAGCACATTAAATATGACTGTGATAAGTATGGTGTTAAATTTGATTTTCACCAGACAGGCTCAAATTTTGTTATGAATGGCAGGCATTATAAAATAAAGCATCACGATGAATATTCGCAGGCGAAAAAGGGAATGAAATATCTGAATTTATATAAAGAGGAAAATATATGACTAAAAAGGAAAGAGTTTTAAGGGTTATTGAAATATTAAAGGAGCTTTATCCCGATGCACTTTGCTCGCTGACAGCTTCAAATCCATTTGAGCTTCTTGTGGCGGTAAGACTTTCGGCACAGTGTACAGATGCAAGGGTCAACCTTGTTACTCCTGCACTGTTTGAAAAATATAAAACACTTGATGACTACTGCAATGCAGATATCAAGGATATTGAACGGCTTATTCATAGCTGCGGTTTCTATAAAAGCAAGGCTGAATCCATTATCGGTATGGCACAGAAAATAAGAGATGAGTTTGACGGTCAGGTGCCTGATAATATTGACGATCTGATTACTCTGCCGGGTGTCGGCAGAAAAACAGCTAATCTTATTGTGGGCGATATATACGGTAAGGAAAGTATTGTTGTTGATACTCATATGATAAGAATTTCAAACCGTATCGGTCTTGTTGCAGAAAAAGACCCTAAGAAAATAGAATTTGCATTAAAGAAAATTGTTCCGTCTGAGGAAGGCTCTGATTTCTGCCACAGAATTGTCCTTTTCGGAAGAGATACCTGCTCTGCAAGAAAGCCGCTGTGCGATGAGTGTGCTCTTACAGACTATTGCAAAAAGGTCGGTGTTAAAAAGTGAGTAATATTGTGCTTATCGGTATGCCCGGCAGCGGTAAATCCACCTGCGGTGTAGTTGCTGCAAAAATGCTTTTAAAAAATTTTTTTGATACGGATTTATTGATTCAGAATATTGAAAATTCGGCTTTGCAGGATATTATCAATAATAAGGGCAATGACTATTTTGAAAGGGCTGAGGAGTCTGCGGTTCTGTCACTTGATATTAACGGCACTGTTATTGCAACAGGCGGCTCGGTTGTTTATTCAGATAAAGCAATGGAGCACCTGAAAAAGCTCGGCAAAATAATTTATCTTCATATCAGCTATGAGGATATGTGCCAAAGAATAAGCAATCTGAGCACAAGGGGAGTGCTGATTAAAAACGGAGAAACCTTAAAGGATATGTATGATGAGCGTCTGCCCCTCTATGAAAAATGGGCGGATGCCGTAATTGATTGCAGCAATAGTTCTGTTGAACAGACCGCAATTAAAATAGAAGAAATTGCAAAAAATAATACTTGAACATACAGTATAAAAGTGTTATAATTTTAAAAATATAATATTTTAAGATTTGATTTTAAGAAAACGGAGGTAATTTTAATGGGCGATTACGGCGCAAAGTTTGTTAAAGAGGGCTTGACCTTTGATGATGTACTTTTAATCCCGGCTGAAAGCGATGTCACACCGGATAAAGTTCAGCTTCAGACCAAGCTTACCAAGGATATAACACTTAACATTCCGCTTATGACAGCAGCTATGGATACTGTTACAGAATCACGTATGGCAATTGCCATTGCACGTGAGGGCGGCATCGGCGTTATTCATAAAAATATGACTATTGAAGATCAGGCAACTGAGGTTGACAAGGTTAAGAGATCTGAAAATGGTGTAATTACAAATCCGTTTTTCCTTTCACCAAATCATCTTGCATCTGACGCAGAGGCTTTGATGAATAAATACCGTATCAGCGGCGTACCTATTTGTGAGGAGGATGGTACTCTTGTTGGTATTTTAACTAACCGTGATATGCGTTTTATGAGCGATTACAGTGTTAAAATTTCAACAGTTATGACTCCTAAAGACCATCTTGTTACCGCAAAAGAGGGCACTACTCTTGAGGAAGCTAAGAAAATTCTTATGGGCTCAAAGGTTGAAAAACTGCCTTTAGTTGATAAAAACGGCAAGCTCACCGGTCTTGTTACAATTAAGGATATTGAAAAGAGTGTTAAATATCCGAACACTGCAAGAGATAAGGACGGCAGACTTCTTTGTGCTGCGGCACTTGGTGTAACCAATGATGTTCTTGACAGAGCTAAGGCTCTTGCAGATGCAGGTGTTGATGCTTTTGTTCTTGACTCAGCACATGGTCACAGTAAGAATATTATGAAATCTGTTGAGCTTGTTAAAAACACATTCCCTCACATTTCACTTATTGCGGGTAATGTTGCAACTGCAGACGCTACTGAGGCTTTGATAAAGGCAGGTGCAGACGCTGTTAAGGTTGGTATCGGTCCGGGTTCTATCTGTACAACCCGTATTGTTGCAGGTATCGGTGTGCCTCAGATTACAGCCATTTATGATTCAGCAGAGCGTGCTGATAAATTCGGTGTTCCGATTATTGCAGACGGCGGTATAAAATACAGCGGTGAAATCGTTAAGGCTATTGCAGCAGGAGGTTCTGTTGTTATGGTAGGCTCGCTCGTTGCAGGCTGTGAGGAATCACCCGGTGATACTGAAATTTATCAGGGTCGTCAGTTCAAGGTTTATCGCGGAATGGGCTCACTCGGCGCAATGAATCACGGCAGTGCTGACCGTTATTTCCAGAAGGGTTCAAAGAAATTTGTTCCTGAAGGTGTTGAGGGTCGTGTGCCTTATAAGGGACCTCTTGGTGACACAGTTTATCAGATGATGGGCGGTCTGCGTTCAGGTATGGGTTACTGCGGATGTCATACTATTGAGGAACTCAGAACTAATGCAAAATTTATTAAAATCACAGGTGCGGGTCTGGCAGAAAGCCATCCGCACGATGTAACAATTACCAAGGAAGCTCCTAACTATTCAGGAAGCAGATAAATAAAATCCATAATATCTACAGGCGGCTTCGTGTCGCCTGTTGTGTTCTGATTTAAGGTTGTGTTTTATGGCAGAAAAAATATCAAAATGGGTGAAATTCAAGCGGTTTCTGAAACGCAATATGACTCCCACATGGGCAAAGCATTTTGGCTATCAGGTGTTCGCCTTTCTTATGTCTGTTGGAATGGTAGTCGGAGTAGCTGATTATGCTGTAACGAAAACATATGATGAAATGGAGCTGAGCTTTGTGGATAATTTTACAATTACTGCACATACAGGTGCGTATGGTACTGAAATGAATACCGTTCAGTCAGTTCAGGCTGCAGCAGATAATAATGCCGATATCGTCGAGCTTGATATTCGGCAAAGACCTGACGGCACAGTTGTTATGAGTCACGATTTTGTTGTTACTAATAATGACGGCAATCCTGTTGAGGATGCATTTGAAATTCTGAAAGATACCGATATAAAAATTAATCTTGATATTAAGGAAACAAAAGCACTCAACAATCTTTATACTTTGCTTGTCAAATACAATCTTGTTGAAAGGTCATTTTTAACAGGTATTGAAATGATAAATGTTAAGGCGGTTAAGGATTCAGACTGTGCTGATATGGATTATTATCTTAATTATATGCCGTCAAGAGCACGTGTGTTTTTTGATGAATACAGACAAAAGCTGATTGATTTGCTTGAGGAAACAGGCGCTGTCGGTATTAACTGCAATCACAAATATGCAAGCTCACAGCTATCATCACTGCTTCACAAAAAGGGCTATAAGCTTTCAGTGTGGACAGTTGATAAGGAACGAACAGCTAAAAAAATGCTTGCCATAAAGCCTGATAATATTACAACCAAAGACCCCGACCTGATTAAAAAGGTTATTGACAACTGGGGAAAATAAGCTAAAGCCCTTGCTTTTCAGCAAGGGCTTATATATTTTAAAGATTAACAAAATTTTTCTTAAATTGTGAATTTTATGTTATATTCAATTGCTTCAGTAACTAATATAATGGGTGTTGAAACAATGCAGCTCTGTTAGCACATCTGGGCAGGTGTTGGGTATGTCAACACTTGAACGCTTAAAAACCGGTCTGAAAAATGAACTGATATCAAAACGGGCAGAGCTTGAGCTGTCGCAGGAGGAAATGGCTGAGCGCCTTGGTATTTCACTGCGTTCTTATTCTGAATTAGAGCACGGCAACAGCTTCTGTTCAGCATTGTCATTAATCAATTTTGTAAATAACTGCGATGTTGATAAGGACAGACTTTTTGCGGATTTTGATAGAATTATTAAAGATGCTGAAAATAATTGAATATTTCTCTCTTTACCATATCAAAACCAAGCGGTTTTCAGTATTATTCAATAATCAGATTGTTATCCTTGAGCATTTTTACAAAGCCCTCAATGTCTTTTATTGCGGTAGCTTCGTCAATGTCATATTCAGAGGTAACCTTTTTTACGGCATCGTCTATTGTAATATCATTCGTGAAGCAGTCCCAGAAAAAGGAGCCGCTTTCGTTAAGTGTTATCATTCCGTTAAATTCATTGCTCGTATTACCTACGGGAACAACTATATATGACCCTGCTATTTCTCTTTTTGCAAATCCGTTTTTTATTTTCATAAGAATCTCCTTTGCTGTGACTTATAATATAATTAGTATAACAAATTTTCTGCACGTTAGCAATATATACAAAATATAACTGTTAAATTAATCCTTTTTTTTCACATTTACCCTTGCAGATATATAGTAAATTGGTTATAATAATTGTGGTAATTTTTTAAAATTATTTATTAAAGTAGAAATTTCTTAATCGGAAGGAGTAATAGTATGGTCTATTCAAACGAAGTTGAACAGATGTGTACCGTAAAAAAGGGTCCTCATCATGGTCCGGCTCCAATACCTGAAGAAGGTAAATGGGTTAAATCTTATCAAATTTCAGACATCAGCGGTTTTTCACATGGTATCGGCTGGTGTGCGCCTCAGCAGGGCGCCTGCAAAATCAGCCTTAATGTTAAGGATGGTATTGTTGAGGAGGCTCTTGTTGAAACAATCGGCTGCTCAGGTATGACACACTCAGCTGCTATGGCTGCAGAAATTCTCCCGGGTAAAACTCTTCTTGAGTGCTTAAACACAGACCTTGTTTGTGACGCTATCAATGTTGCTATGAGAGAAATTTTCAAGCAGCTTGCTTACGGTCGTTCACAGTCAGCTTTTTCAGAGGGCGGTCTTGTAGTAGGTGCTGCACTTGAGGATCTTGGTAAGGGTCTTCGCTCACAGGTTGGTACAATGTTCTCAACAAAGCTTAAGGGTGTTCGTTATATGGAGATGGCTGAGGGCTATGTTACACGTATGGCTCTTGATGAAGAGGGCGAGGTTATCGGCTACGAATTTGTTAAGGTTGGTAAGATGCTTGAGGATATCCGTCACGGCAAAACTCCTGATGAGGCATATAAGGCAAATATCGGTAATTACGGTCGTTTTGCAAATGCTGCAAAGTATATCGACCCAAGAGAAGAATAAGATAAGGAGGACAATATAATGGCAAATGATGTAAAATTTGAAGGCAAGGAAAGAAGACTTGCTAAAATTGAAAAGTGTCTTGCTGAATATGGTCTTTCAAGTCTTGAAGAAGCAAGAGATTTATGTTTATCAAAGGGTATTGATGTTGACGCTATCGTTAAGGGTGTTCAGCCAATAGCTTTTGAAAATGCAAGCTGGGCTTATACACTCGGTGTAGCAGTTGCACTTAAAAAGGATGTTAAGTCTGCTTCTGAGGCTGCTGCTGCAATCGGTATCGGTCTTCAGGCATTCTGTATTCCGGGTTCAGTTGCTGAGCAGAGAAATGTTGGTCTTGGTCACGGCAACCTTGGTGCCAAGCTTCTCAGTGAGGAAACAAAGTGCTTTGCTTTCTTAGCAGGTCACGAGTCTTTCGCTGCTGCTGAGGGTGCAATCGGTATTGCAAGAACAGCTAATAAGGTTCGTAAAGAGCCTCTTAAGGTTATCCTTAATGGTCTTGGCAAGGACGCTGCATATATTATTTCACGTATCAACGGCTTTACTTATGTAAAGACTGATTATGATTTCTATACAGGCGAGCTTAAGGTTGAAAGCGAAAAGGCTTTCTCAGACGGCGAGAGAGCAGCAGTTAAGTGCTATGGTGCTAACGATGTTCTTGAAGGTGTTGCTATTATGAAGCACGAGGGTGTTGATGTTTCTATCACAGGTAACTCAACTAACCCCACACGTTTCCAGCACCTTGTTGCAGGCACTTATAAGAAGTGGGCGCTTGAGAATGGCAAAACCTATTTCTCAGTTGCATCAGGCGGCGGTACAGGTCGTACCCTTCATCCTGATAATATGGCAGCAGGTCCTGCTTCATACGGCTTAACAGACTCTATGGGAAGAATGCACGGTGACGCTCAGTTTGCAGGTTCATCATCTGTTCCTGCTCACGTTGAAATGATGGGTCTTATCGGTATGGGCAACAACCCAATGGTTGGTGCAACAGTAGCTTGTGCAGTTGCAGTAGAAGAAAGTGCTAAATAAGCATTTAAAATGTTATAAGATGTTGATTGCGAATCAACATAAGTTTAAAATAGTAAAAAGCACTCCGCAAGGAGTGCTTTTTTGTTTGTATTTATTCACAAAAAAGGTAACAAAAATTTTTACAATTTTATTTTAGTGGAAATTATTGACATATATTTGCCATGGTGTTAATATAAAATTGTACAAAACAACAAATCGATTTACACAAAAGTACATAAAGGTATTTAATACGATTAAATACGACTTTAAATATAAAAATTACAGGAGGTATTTTTTATGAAACGACTTAAGGTAAACAAAAAGTCTTTATTGTCTTTTGCATTGTCAGCAGTTATGATTGTGTCAATGAGCTCAATGGCAATGCTTTGTTATGCATGGGATCATCCGACAGTAGAAGCTTTCAATGTTACTCTTTATGAAGATCAGAAAAGGACTTATTCGGGTGCAACAGTTGACCCTTGTATCTGCTTTGAAGGCAGAAACACGGGCAAGTCGCGTGCAGTTTTTTTTGAACCACAGTATTCAAATGATAGTCAAGTGCATTGGGTTACTGATAAAGTAAATGTGCATACTGTTCCAGCAGGACAAACACTTACAAAGAAAGTGTCAACTTATGATGCAAATAAGCCGTGGTGGCGTCTTTGCCTTGAAAATAAGGCAATCGGCAGTGGTGCTACTGCGTATGGCTGGTGCTGGTAATTTTTAATAAGTGGGGGAAAGGTGCACCTTTCCCCTGATTTTGCGTTGGAGTGATGAAACCTATGTTAAAAAAATCATTTGATTTATTTATTAAATCAAAATTCTGTGTTATTGCCTATATTTTATTTTTCGGGGGAGTAATAGGTTATTGCTCAATTCGTGAATTGCCCTATGCAATAGATTGTACCGGGGATTATATTATAATAACCGAAGATTATTTTTTGAAATTTTCAATTGTTTTGTTTATTCTTTTTCTTTTTATATCATATGAGTACTTCGCTAAGTCAAGACGTGCTGATTTCGATGAATGTCTGTCCGTTACAAAAAACGGAGAGCTTTTCAGATTCAATCAGTTTTTGGTTATGGAGCTTTTAGCACTGTTTTTTGCCTGTGTATTAACAGTATTATCTCTGATAGGACCGATTAAAAATTCCCTGGCTGATTTTCAATATATATCATATATTTTAAAGCTCAGCTTTTTATATTTTTTTGTGGCTGATACTGTTGCGGTTTTGCTCGGTATGTTGCTGTCAAATATAAAAAATAATATTGCTGCCTATGTTATGCTGATATTTACTACTCTTATGTTTTCATTTTTGCCGTCTGCAATAGCAGAAATAATTTATGGTGCAACGGGCTTGTATACTCATCAGTTTTTCTATGTGTTTGAAATTGTTCCAAATTCTTCTGATTTGCAGCAAGATTTTGCTTACGGCTATCCTATTAACAGTACCAATTATATGAGGGCTGCTTTCTGGCTGTCACTGCTTATTGGTATTCTTTGTTTAAAGCATTTAAAAAGAAACAGAACAGCTCAAAAAGCGGTTGTCAGCTTATCTCTTGCTGCAGTTATAATATCAGGTGTATTTATCAATATGCCTTATTCCGAGTGTCCTATTCATATAGAAGACCCTGTTAAAGGTTATGAGGGCAATGAATATTACTGTCCATTGAAGTATGAGGATATGCCTATGCAGTATGATGAACCGTCTGACTTTGAAATAACGGCAATGGATATTGATTTGAAGGTTAACAGACAGCTCAGTGCAACAACGAGTGTTAAGGTTGATAACACATCGCTTTCAAGCTATAAGTTTACTCTTTTCAGAAATTATAAAATAAAGAGTATAAAGGATGAAAACGGAAACAAGCTTAAATTTGACCGTTACAGCGACTATGTGACTGTTTATCCAGCTGAGGGAGAAAACATTACAGAGGAAATTATTTTTGAATACAGCGGATACTGCGCTGCATATTACAGCAACAGTCAGGGTATATATTTGCCTGTTGGTTTCTACTATTATCCTATAAACGGCTTTCATTATGTTTTTGATGTGCGTTCTCAGCGTTACATTAAAAACCTGCTTGATAAGCCTGTGCCTATTAATCTGACAGTTGATACAAAAAAGACAGTTTATTCAAACCTTGACAGAGTGGAAGAAGGTAAAAACGAATTTTCAGGCACAGCCGACGGAGTAACAGTATTGTCAGGCTTTTATAAAGAAACTGAAATTGAAGGCTGCCGTGTTGTTTATATTGCTTATGGTACTCAAGAGGAGCGTATATTCGGTAATATAAAAGACGCCATTAAAAAAGACCCTGAAATGTATAAGGATAAAGTGCTGATAAATTCAGTTGGCACCCTTTGCGGTTCGGATGATGATATTTATTATGCCACAAGCGACCATATTCTGTTTTATAACGATTATTATTTAACTGAAAAGACTAACGGCAGTCTGAATAATGATGTATCGGATAATGCAATAAAGCTGCTTTATAAAATGCTGACCTACACTGACAATGACAGCGAGCTTTATAAAGCCTGTGAGGCTTATAAAAATGGCAGCCTGACTGATAAAAACAGTCTTGATTATATCCTTGCTCAAAAGATAGATGAATATGGCTTTGAGAATGCCTTTAAATGGCTGGATTTGCATTTATCACAATACATGGATGGCAGTATGGAAGAAATTGCTGAGCAAATCGGTGAAAAGACTGAAATGGATTTGTATTATGAGGAATATGAAAGGGAGCACGGTTTAACATGATTGAGATTAAGTCACTTAAAATGAAATTCAAGAAAAACACTGTACTGAATGGTATTGATTTCACCTTTGCAAACGGTGTTTATGGCTTGCTCGGTCCTAATGGGGCTTAGATTTATAGACAACTTTGCCTAAAAAGTTGATACCAACACGCCGCAGGTCATTACACGGCGTTGTTGGACTTTATCAGTACAAGGTTATGTTGGTTGTTTTCGATAAACTCAACAATGCGCTTGTGTTGGTCGGCAAAGTTAAATTGAATTGTTATCTCGTTGTTTTCGTGGACGTATATGGTATCAATCAATTCCACCAGAAGCCCACGGTCAAGGCTTTTAACATTCTTATGCTTCAAGAATGTTGTCAGATAAGGGTTGTCGCTTCCTACGCCCTTTTCTGATAGCTGAATTTCTGTTTGCAGGTTGGCGATTATGCCTTTTACCTGTTCTGCCTGCTGTTCAAACTTGGCTTTCATTCTCACATATTCAGCACGGGTTATGTCCCCACATTTCCAGTCCATATAAAGGTTATCTGTAACGCAGGTAAGTTTTTCAAGCTCCTTGCTGCGGTCTTTCAAAAGCTGCTGTAACCGCTTTGATTGGGTGCAGATAGTAGAAGTGTTATTGATCTCCTTTACTACCTCTGCCATATCCCCAACAAGGGAGATTTGCGCTTGTACAGCTTTCAATACTGCTTCCTGTAAGACTTCTTCCTTTATGACGTGCCGGGTGCATTTGTCCTTTGACTTAAAGACGTATGTACTGCAAGCGTAATAAATATAAGTCTTGTTCGGCTTGCGGTTCGTCCGTCTTGTCATGGAGCGTTTACAGTCCGCACACCGGAGCAGCCCGGAAAAAAGATAGAGCTGTTTCTTGCCCGGTGCGGTTCTGGTGTCCCGTTCCTGTAACCTCTGCGCCTTGTCGAATGTTTCCCGGTCAATGATTGGTTCGTGGGTGTTCTCAACAACGAACCATTCTTCTTTCGGCGGTGTGATTTTTTCATGTACCTTGTAACTTATTACCCGCTGTTTGCCCTGTACCATGTTCCCTATATACATTTCATTTTTAAGGATAGTACAGATTGTGGTAATAGACCACATACCGTCATTTCTGCTTATTTTCGGTGTCTGCAAATTCAAGCCCTTGCTGTGCTTATATGCGGTTGGTGTGGGTATTCCCATTTCAGTTAGCTTTTTGGTAATTCCTAACTTGCTCATGCCCTCGTCAACGAACCAGTGAAAAATATTCCTCACGACTTCGGCGGCTTCTTCATCAATCACAAATGCGTTTTTGTCCTCCGGGTCTTTCATGTAACCGTAGGGGGCAAATGCGCCGATAAATTCGCCTTTCCTGCGCTTGGTGTTGAACGTGCGGCGTATGTCGTTGGAAGTCCTTGCGGCGTAGCGGTCATTCATCAGCCCGGTAATGGGTACTTCCATTCCCTGTACTGCGTCCGGGTTTTTGAATGTGTCAAGTGACGGGTCGCCTATGCTGATAAAGCGTACCCCGTATAAGGGGAATACCTTTTCCAGAAAATAGCCTTGATCGGAATAGTTACGGAAAGCCCGTGATAACGTCTTGCAGATGATACAGTTGACAGTCCCGGCTTCCACGTCATGTATCAGCCGTTGAAATTCGGGGCGTTCATAGTCCGTCCCGGTCAGCCCGTCATCTGCGTAAACATCAACAATGATATACTCGCCCTCGAAAAATTCTTCGATATACTCCGTGATGATTTTCCTCTGGTTGGTTACGCTTAAACTTTCATCATTTCCGTCATCTTTGGATAGTCTTATGTAGACAGCAATCCTCCATACAATACGGTTTATAGTGGGTTGGTTGTTCTGTGATTTTCTTATGCGTGGCATTGTTCCTCCAATCCCCCTATAATCACACGTCTATTATACCATAAGACGGAGATTTTTTCAGCATTTTTCAACATATTTTTCAACCTTTTTTCAGACCGCCGAAAAAGCTGATTAGGTGGGTGTTGAGGTCATTTCCCGCAGGAGCAAAGGACAGACGGACGACTGTTTCCCCGCAGCGGAAGCAATACGGGTTTTTTATCTGTTCAAGATACGCTTTCATGCGTTCCGCAGCAGAAAGCCCCGTATCAATGGAAACATGGTTTATGTCCGCTAACTGTGAGGGGTCTGTCTTTTCCGTCCCCTGCCTGCTCATAAAGTCCAGTTGTTTACTGTTTATCATTGGCAGCCCTCCTTTCAAATAGCTTCGGATTGCTGTACTTGATTTTTTCAAATGGGTTTTCGGACGGCTTGGCAGCTCCACGGGACTTGCACCCCTCTCATTCTTGTGAGTAGCCGTGTCATACGGGTGTATCATTATACCAATGTGCGGGTCATGGCGGCGGCAGTTTCCACTTTGCCGCCTGCGGTGCGCTGACAGTATCGCTCGCCCCTTGCCGGGGGTCTTGGCGTATCAGCCCGCAGGCTCGCCGCACATTGAACGTGTCCGATTGCCCTATGCTGCGCTATGCGCTTTCTTTGTCAAAGTTCCGGGGCTTGTCAGCCCGCAAAGGCATACCGTGAAGATATGCTTTTGCGGAATGGCAAGAAGCGGCGGACGGTAAGCCCGCCCGTGCTTTCTGCTGAAATGGAAAGGGGATTTGTCTTATGCCACCTTAAAGGTCGGTATCTTTGCAATCAGCTTGGTTTCCAGTCGGCGGCGCAGTTCTTCATCAACGTAAACGTGGGGCGTTCCCTGCTCGTCATACATGGTTCTGGTTGACAGTGCGACAATGAAGCCTGCAAAGTGTTCCAGTACCGCATTGATAGCGTCCACGTTGCCGGAAACAGCCGAAACAATGACGGAATAGGGAAGCAGGTTTTTACTTTTTCTCTTATTCATCAGCATAGCCCTCCATGATTTTTTGAAGTTTCCGTAAAGCGTTTTTCCGGCGGTGTGATACCGTCCTGCGGATAAGGTTCAGACGCTCCGCAATCTCCGGGTCGCTCATTTGCAGGAAATAGGAAAGCAGGATAATTTGAAGCCTGTCCTGCGGCAGGGTTTTCAGTGCTTCGGCTAGGAGTTCGTCAGTAACGGCAATCTCAAAGCCCATAATCTCAAAAAGGTATGTATCTTGGAAATACTTGTCCCATACGGCAATCTGCTCTAAAGTGTGCGGCGGCAGTTCGCAGAATAGGACTTCATGCTCCTGTCTGTAATTTAGCCGTCTGTGGTAATCGTTTCTTTCGTTCTTTAAGATTTGTTTGCAGAAGTATTCAAAAGATTGTTTCTGGTGTGCTTGTTGTGAATGGGGCTTCATGCGTCCACCTCCCTTTTGCAAATTTGCCCCTCTATAACTTACTACGCACGGAAAGTTAAAACAGGCAATGTTTTTGAAAAAAATTTTGAAAAATTTTTCAAAGGGCGTAAAAATGCCCGGCTGCGTTCTTGGTTCAGTCGGGTGTGCGTTGGGTTCTCTTTTCTTTTGCAGGGCAGGGATTTCCCCGCCGTGGCGGTCAGCGTTTTAGGCAGGAAAAAATTCTTTAGCGGCTTGTCCCTTTCCAGTAAAAAATATTACAGTGCCAATATCACGTTTCTATCACGTTTGTATCGGGATTGTATCATGTCTTTCTGCAAAGTAAGACAATTTCCGGCATGAGGGAAAAAGAAAAAATACCGCCACGGGAAGCCCTGCGGCGGCATAAATAAAGGGATTGGGGAAAGAAAAAGCAGCCGGAAATGTCCCAGCTGCCTGTGTGGTTTTTTGTCGTCAGTCAGACGATATGTAATTATCTGATTTCTGCTATCTCTGCTTTGAGCTTAATGCCGTCATGCAATCCCAATCTGTAAGCGACTGCGCCGTAGACTGCGCCGCAATCGTTAGCGGCTGAAATTGCCGTGTCAACTATGGATTTCTGTTTTGCACTAAGTCCTGCCTGCTCCATTTTTTCAAAAGCCTTATCCTGCTTTTTCAATGCGTCCTTGTAGCTGTCACTTTTGCCGACTGCTTCATCTAGTGCTTCGACTGTCCTTTTTATTGCAAGTATTTCCAGTAGCTTATCATCTTTTTTGTTTTTCATGCAACCTCCGCTTGGTAGATATATTTGTTAGTGCAGCTCGTTCAGTATGGCTTCCAGTTTGTCCGGGTAGTTTGACAGTATATCCGCTTTATCGGGCGATATTCCCGCCTGTACCAATGCAATATATAGAATAGCTTTGAAGTAAGTTTCCGGGTGCGTGTCATAAAGCCATTCAAAATATTCTTTCAGTTCGTCAAGGGTTATCCCTAAGTCGGGATTGTCAACCTCCTTTCCTGCTTGACGCTGCGCCTTTGCCCTGCATAGTTTCTCATGCACCTGTTTCCAGTCAAAATGTTCCCAATCTTTACTCCATGATTTTAATGATTTCATGTATTCCTCGCTCCATAAGTCGGGGGTGGATTTATCCAGTATGCCCTCAATGCCCGTCTGCTCTGCAAAAGAAAACCGCTTGTCTAAAAGTTCTTTCCGCTTTTCTTCTGGCAGGCATTTCAGTATGTCGTCATACTCCATATCTGCCATTGGTGTATCTGCGGTCATAGTAAGTAACTGTGTGTGCAGCCATTCTTCCCAAAGGTCGTCAAACAAATTTTTACTGTCGTAGAAATGGTCTATGCTGTCAAAGCCGAACGGAAATTTGAAATACTGTAATTTGACAAAACCATATCTTCCGGCATTGAGAACAACTAAGTCCTCATTTCCGAAAAGTTCCGAAAAAGCGTCTGCAACTTTTTGGCAGTTTTCCCGTTCAATGTCTGTAATATAGATTTGGTTTTTATTCATTGTTTCTCCTTTATTCGCTGATCTGCTGTCAAAATGATTTACCTGCATATCCGGCTTAAAGAAATGTGTCCTGTTCTGCAAAGATTTCTACTGTCATAAGAAAACCTAGCTTGTAGCCACGTTCAAATTTTCCCTGTTCCTCATAGCAGCTTTGTTCAAAAAGAGTTTCCACTAATTCCGTCAACATTTCTTTTTCTTCATCATTCAGCTTTTCGGCTAATTTCTCTTGGAGTTCCTCGCCTTTGTCACAAAGTTTTTGATGTTCGGGGCTTCGCCGTTCCGTACCGCTGTCTACACGGAGTTGGTCGGTCAAAAATGCTTCTAAAATCTTTCCCATTCCGTTAATCTGTCCTTTCTGTTTCGTCCACAAGCCGCTTGCAAGACAGAGCCGGACAGTGTATAATATTTGTGCGGCTCGCCTTGTTGCGGGTGGCAATATTGTGAAGTGGTGCAAATACCTTTGCCGGGCGCACCACTTCCTCTATAAATTTTCAAGGGCTTTTATCCCGTCACGCAATCCCTGTGGGCGTTTTACGTTTTTACGCTCACAATAATCGTCAAGAATTTTCAATTCCTCTTTTGTTACCCGAATATCTAAACGAATATTTTTAGGATTTTCCTCAACAGGTCGCCCCCGTTTTTTGGACGGCATACACACCCCCTTTCCTTGCCGGTAATGACATTATAATTGATTACCGACAACAATTCAAGTATTATTTACCGACAACAATTCAAAGCACATTTCTAAATACTTTCAAAAACTTTCTCGTAAGGTTGCCTGTTTTGGTTTTCCATGCGTAGTAAGTTATAGGGGGAAGAATAGCAAGCATAGGGATTGAGTACCCAATCCCGTAAAATCCCCATTCCCCGCCCTGCGGGACTTGTGGGGATTTTGCTTGTTGGGAAGTGTCCCAAACCCTCTGAAAAAAGCGGAAAGGAAGCGGGGCTATGGCAGAGAGAAAACGGGCTATCCAGTTAAAATTTTATGTGACGGAACAGGAGCGCACACTGATTGAAGAAAAAATGAAGCTGTTACAGACGGACAACTTGGGGGCGTACCTGCGGAAAATGGCGATTGACGGCTACATTATTCAGTTAGACTATTCCGCAGTCAAAGAACAGACGGCAGAGATACAGAAAGTCGGCGTAAATGTCAATCAGATAGCAAGGCGGGTCAATTCCACCGGGAACGCCTACAAAGAGGACTTGGACGAAATAAAGGGGGCATTGGAAAAGATATGGCAGTTACAAAGATACACCCTATCAAAACTACGTTAAATAAAGCGATTGACTATATCTGCAACCCCGACAAGACGGACGATAAGATTTTGATTTCCTCCTACGGCTGTTCGTATGAAACGGCAGACATAGAATTTGGCTTCACGCTCTCAAAGGCACGGGACAAAGGGGACAACCTCGGACACCATTTAATTCAGTCCTTTGCGCCGGGAGAAGTCAGCTATGAGGAAGCGCACCGCATAGGAAAGGAGCTTGCGGACAAGGTTCTTGGCGGCAAATATGAGTATGTATTGACTACCCACATAGACAAGGGGCATATCCATAACCACATTATTTTCTGCGCCGTTGATTTTGTGACACACCGCAAGTATATTTCCAACAAGAAAAGCTATTACCAGATACGCAATGAGAGTGACAGGCTGTGCAAGGAACACGGCTTGTCAGTCGTCACACCGGGGCAGGGCAAAGGAAAGAAGTATGCGGAGTGGGACGCTGAACGAAAGGGGACAAGTTGGAAAGCTAAGCTGAAAGCATTGATTGACGCTACGATACCCAAAGCGAAAGATTTTGAAGATTTCCTGCGGCTTATGGAAGCGGCAGGCTATGAGATCAAACGGGGGAAATATGTTTCATTCCGTGCGCCGGGGCAGGAACGCTTTACACGCTCTAAGACGCTTGGGGAAGCCTATACCGTGGAAGCCATAACGGAAAGGATTGCGGGGACGTACCGGGCAAAGCCGAAAGCGTTAAGGCAGGAAAAGGCGGGTATCTCCATGCTGATTGATATTCAGAACAGTATCAAGGCGGCAGAGAGCAAGGGCTACGAACAGTGGGCGAAGATACACAATCTCAAACAGGCGGCAAAGACTTTGAATTTCCTTACGGAGCATGACATTTCAGAGTATGAGCAGTTGCAGGCGGTTCTTGATGAAGTGCATACGGAGAGCGAACAGGTAGCCGCCACATTGAAAGGCTTGGAAAGCCGTCTCTCCGACATATCCCTCTTGATGAAAAACATATCCGCATATCAACAGACAAAGGCGGTCTATATGCAGTACAAAAAAGCAAAGGACAAAGAAAAGTTCCTGCGGGGGAATGAGAGCAGTATCATCATTCACGAAGCCGCCGCTAAGACGTTGCAGGCGGCAAAAAACGGCGGGAAGCTGCCCGATTTCAAGAAGCTGCACACGGAGTATAAGGAGCTTACGGAGAAAAAAGACAAGCTGTATCAAGAGTATGGGAAGCTGAAAAAGAAAGTGAAACAGTACGACACGATAAAGCAGAATGTAGACAGTATCTTGCGGCAGGCGAAGCAGCCGGAACGGGACAGGCAGACAGAGAGGTAATGCGGACAGTTGGGACGGCGTACAAGGCGTTTTAAGGGCATTTCCGGGGCGTTTTATGGCGTAGATAGGGAAATACCCATTGCCGCCCGGAAAAGGGCTTTTAAGCGTCCACAAGGGCAGAAAAAGACACCGGGAAATGACAAGGTATCAATCATCATTCCCCGGCGTTCATGCGCTGAATTTATAGCCGACACCTAACACGGTTTTTATATAAGTCGGGTTCTTGCTGTCCGGCTCTATCTTTTTCCGCAGGTTGCAGATTACGTTGACAACGCTTGAGTGACAGCTATCGCTTTCCATGTTCCAGACGGCTTCAAAAATCTGTGTCCGTGTGAACACAATCCCCGGATTGGAAGCAAGGAATATAAGGGTGCTGTATTCAAGGCGAGTAAGGGTCACGTCTGCCCCGTCCCGCAATACTCGCCGTTGGTCTTGCCTTATTTCCAGTCCCGGAAAAGAATACAGGGGAGAGGGTGGGGATTGTATGCTTTCAAGCTGTATGCAGCCAGACAGGGCAGATATAATTGTATCAATAGTGTTTTCTTCTGTGTCGTTGAGTGTAAGTATAAGTATTTTTCCCACAAATATCATCTCCCGTTATTTATTAAATTGAAATTAGAACGCCTAATTATTGTGTGAAGTATTCGATAATATTTCCTTTTCTGTACGCAACATAAAAATTATTGAAAATATCGCAAGAATCGCAGAGGTTATTGCGAAGTTCAGCCATATTCCCTCCAACTTTAACGGATACAAAACTACAACTAAAAATGCAGGTAATATAAATGCGTAGGAAAGAGAAAGTATTGACGCTCTAAAGGATTTATCCAATGCTGTTAAGTAACTTTGTGCAGTATAACTAATCCACCTTGTTAAATAGGTTAAACTAAACAACCGTAAAGCATGAACGGCAGTTTGGAGTACAGTATTATCCGTTTCATTAAGGAACAATAGTATAATTGTTTTTGGAAAACAGAGCATAACTGCCATAGCACCGATAGAAATAACTGCGCTAGCTCCCAAACAATGTTTTACAATCGCCTTTATTCGTGAAGTAAGCCCTGCTCCGTAGTTGTAGCCAATAGCAGGTTGCAGGGAATCAGATACGCCATATAAAAGTGGTTGAATTAAATCACAAAGGTACATTAGTATGCCATAAATCGCAACTGCACTTTGCCCGCCGTGTTTAATAAGTACCACATTCATCAAAATGGAAGTTGCCCGTGCTGCAATATTATTGATAAAAACAGGAGAACCACTAACTACAATCTGTTTTATGGTTTCAATGTCAAAAGATGGACGGCAAAATTTCAACTGTAATTTTCTTCTCACAAATGGATATATGGATAAAACTGCAATAAAAAACATGGATATACAAGTGGCTAAAGCAGCCCCCTCAACGCCCATTTTGAGGTGTACCAAAAGAACAAACTCAATGATAATAATGCCTATTGACATAAGAATATTGAATGTCATACTGGTACGAATTTTCCCGCAGATACGCAAGTAATTATCTGTTGCGAAAACGATTGTATTAACTGGTGAAAATAAACAGCTTACACGCAGAAAACGGACTGCAAGGTACGCAAGTTCCCCCTCCGCCCCCATTAGGTACATTAGAACTGGTGCTGTGAAATATAACAATGCTCCAATTATTGAGCCAGTAAGTATAATCATCAAGACTGAACAAGTGAAAATATTATTTGCTTTTTGCTCTTGCTTTTTTCCAAGTGCAATAGAAATTAAAACAGACGAACCAACGCCAATTAAGTCAGCTAATGAAAAGTTCATAACCACAAAAGGAAAGGCAAGTCCTAAAGCGGCAAAAGCGGTTTCCCCCAATATTCGCCCAACCAAAATACCATCAACTAAGCCATACAGTGATGAAGCTAACATACCGATTGAGCCGGGAATAGCCGCCATAAAAAAGAGTTTTGTAATTGGTGTTTTTATATAAAGTGTGTCTGGGTTCATATTTTTCCTCTTTCCTAAAAATTTTTAACTCGTTCTTTTAAGTCATTTGCAAATTTCTTTGATAAACGGGTATATGTTTCTATATCTTCTTTTGACCATGACGAAAAAATATTGTCCTCCATTTCTATAATGCGGAATATAGTATTGCGGACAAATTCTTTTCCTTTGTCAGTCAAAAAAACCTCTTTTGTTTTTGTACTAGCGTTTACCAAAAAAATAATATCTTTTTTTTCCAATTTTCGAAGTGCCGAATTGACTGTTTGCTTATTTAAGCCGGAATGTCGGCAAATATCACGCAGCAAACAACTTTCTCCATTTTCACAAATAGCATAGAGTATTTTCATGGCACTGTCTGAAATATTGAGCTTAAAAGCAATTTCGTGATAAGCGGCTTCTATTTCCTCCACATAAAGGTTACAGTTTTTTAGTTCAGTTGAAATATCTGGTTTCATTATGTTCCTCCTTAACGTATGAAATCATACTATACATTGAATAAGTATAGTATGATTTCATACGTTAGTCAATGTTTTTTTGGTGTTTTTATATGTTGGTCGGATAAGAATTTTTAAGAGCGTTTTATGGCGTAGGCAGGGAAATACCTATTGCCGCCCGGAAAAGGGCTTCTAAGCGTCCACAAGGGCAGAAAAAGACACCGGGAAATGACAATCCGTAGACTGTCATTCCCCGGCGTTTCATTTATTCCATTTCTTCAGCACGAAAAAATTATTGTCATGCTTCATCAGCGGCGCATATCGCAAGCCCCGTATATTCAACCGCCGTCATGTGTTCCACTTTTTCAAGGGTTCGGGCGACAAGCTCCCGCATTTCCCCGTCCATAAAGGGCAGGGCGGCTTTCATGCCGACAATCGCCCCCTGTCTGCTCCCGGTGTCGTAAATGCTTAAAAGGTTCATTTCCTCAAACGTGAATGTCATGTGTCATACCTCCAATTCATTGTTTTTTGTTTTTGCCGCCTGCTTTTTGGGGGCGGTCTTTGCGGCTTCCCTGTCCTGTGCAAGCTGCGCCCGCAGGGACGGCTTTTTCTCCTTGCCGGACAGTTTTTCGATATGCGCCTTTATGTCGCCGCTGTCAAAGTGATCTCTGTGATATTTTTCGTCCCATAGAACGCCACGCAGGGCGGCGGGGTCTTTGGGCTGTTCCTCAAAGGAAAGGAATTTCCCAAACTCCGGGGAAGCGTCCCCGGTAATGCGCTTCCCGGCTTCCTGCGTCTGTTCCCCGTTCTCATAAATGAGTTTGGTATCTCCTGCGGGGACGGAAACATGCTTGACGTGTTCGTAGTGCTTCTGGTAGTCCAGTTCGTAAAGGTTTCCCGTTACCCTGCCTTTCTCAATGCCCGTCAGCTCTACCGCATAGGCAAGCACTTTGTCCCTTGTCTGCTCGGCGTAGAAACAGAAAGTGTTATGCTCCCGTGTGCCTTTGATGAAAGTGTCACGCTCCCGCAGGCACCATGTTCCGGCAGGGCGGCATATCCAGAGCTGCTTTTTATCCTCCGGGTTCGGGCTTTTCGCCGCCTGCTTCAAGGTTTTTATGTCTATGTCAAAATCAGACTGGAAGTGTTCGGTGTGGGTCTGCATGATTGCTTTAAGGGATTTTAATATATCCACGTTCTCAAATTTCTGCATGGTTCAGCTCCTTTCTAAGTCCTGCTTTTTTGATTTCTCCGCTGCCTTTTTGGGGGCGTTCTTTAACGCTTCCTTGTCTTGTGCAAGCTGCGCCCGGATAGAGGGCTTTTTTTCCGTCTTGGCGGCTGTGCGGGCTTCTTTCTGTATCTCAACGGGGCTTTTCCCAGAAAGCGGGCGTATGCAGGATAAGCGGTCAGCGGCGTAAATGGCGTTGTCGTTTAGCTGCCTTTGCCACGCCCCGGCTTTCGGCGACCAGCGGAAGCCGCTTTCCTTTAATGCTTCACGGGTCTTTTCGTCCGGCTTTTCGTCAAAGAAGATTTGCAGGCGGTTGTCCTCCCGGTTCATTTCCACCGTGCCGCCGTCAAACTCCCACCCGGCGTAGGCGGTTTTCTGTTTCTTTGTCAGCTCCGCAATGCGCCCCTTTATGCGGCGTATCTCTGCGTTGTTGTTGGATAACGCCCATGAGGGGTAGGGCTTATCCTCTATGTGCCACTGTGCCGACATTTCCGCTTTCATTTTTTCAATGCTTTCAGCGGAAAGGTTGGGGCAGCCGTCAAGGGTCTTGTGCTTTCGGTAGTAGGCGTTGACTGCTTTCATGGTGTCCTGCGCCGCTTGCAGCTTTTCCAGTTTGCTTTCCAACTTCTGGACTGCCTGCGGGTCGTCTGCGCTGATACCGCCCATGCCCGTACTGCGTATCTTGTCAAGCAAGCCCTGTATGTCGTTCCATTCCTCCATGTTCCTGTCACGGGCGGCGTTCTGCTTTTCTTTCTTCCGTACCGGGAAATTTGAGCCGCCTGCAATGAGGATAGAGGGTACACGGGCTTCAATGGAAAAACTGCTGTTCATGTTCTCCGCAAGTTTCCGGGCGTAGGTGTCAACAAGGCTGTCTATCTTATCGTGATACATGGGGTCTACCCGCTTTTTCTGTCGTTCCGCAATCTCCACGGCTTTGTCTACCATGCTTCGGTATTCTGCGGTTGCGCTTCCGGGCTTGTAGTCGGAAAAGCTGTTTGCGTCATTGGCACGGCGGGCAGCCCCCTCATTGATTGTGTAATAAATGGTCTTGGTTTCCGGGGCGGTCTGCTCCGGTGTTCCGTCATGCAGGGAGAACGGCTTGCCGTCAAAGCAGAAATCCTTTTCCGGGGTAAAGCCTGCCTGCGATAAAAAGTCCGTTATCCGGGCAAATTCCTTGTAGTCCTCCTGTGTGTAAACGCCCCGGCTTACCGCTTCGTCCTGCGGGTATATGCAGCCCTCGCTTGAAAGGAACGTAAAGGCGGCTTGGCACTCGGAAACGTAGAGCAGGGAATTGTCCGCATTGTCATAATGCCCTTTGTTGTCGTAGTTCTCGCTTTTCCCGATATAGATTTTGTCGTCCATAGTAAAGAGGGCAACCATGCCATCATAGCGGCTTTTTGAAGCGGCTGTGATACGGGCGGTGTTCTGTTCGGTGTTGGCGGCTTCCCGGTCTTTCTGTATTGCGTCCGCAAGGTCGGCAAGAGAGATCTGCTCCCCGGCGGCTGCCTGCGCTTCCAGTGCGTCCGTGTTGGGGGTGTTGTTGATAACGCCGTCAATCATGTTTGCATTTTGTTCCGTGGAAAGCTCGGCGGCTTTTAAGGGGTTCTCTAACAGGAAATTTTCTGATATATCCACAAAGCCGATACTGTCCGTATAGTGGGCGGTGTCCTGCCCGTTCTGATGAAGCACTACCACGTCAGAAACGGAAAGGGAATGTCCCTTAAAATCCTCCGGGCGGTCTATGTTGAATTTCTCAAAAATACGCTCTAAGCTCATGCCCGGCGTGAGTGGTGCGGTGTAGATTTTTTCATAGTTGGCGGGGTCAACGGCAAGCCCGTGTTCCTGTAATCGCTCCAAAGAACGGAAATGATAATCTACGGGTACATCATCTTTTAACTGGTAAATGGTAAAAGTGTTTTCGTCCTGCTCCTTTGCGCCGTATTCATGCAGCATTTCTTTTGCGGCTTCGCTTCCGGCAAGTCCCCCTTTCATGGCTCGGTACTCTGTGAGGGCGTTCCAGTCCTCTTTGTGTACGCCGAAAATGCCGCCTTTTTCCGCATGGCTTTTTATATCCCCTGCGTTCTCTGGTATGCTTTCGCTCCCGTCCTTATAGAGCAGGAAAACCTGCATATCCTCTTTTTCGTAAAGGTGCAGGGCGGCTTCTTCCTTTAGGGGCAGCATACCGTCCCATGAGTAGCCGTATTCCTGCATATCGGAAACAGTAATAGAGGGGTCGGGAAGCTCTGCTGTGTATGGCACGTAACCGTTTGCGGCGTATTCCTCTACGGTCATTCCTGCGGCGGCTGCTTCCTGTGCGATTTCTTCCTTGACGTGTTCCTTGTAGGTGGCAAGCTCCGTGTCAAAGTCTTTAAGCTGCGGGACGGGTGGCAGCTCATAATTCCCGCTGTTTACCATTGTCCGGCATTTGGAAACATAGTCTTTCATGGCGGTGTGGTAGGCGGTTTCGGTGCTTGTCATATTTTCGTTTTCTTCCAGTGCTTTTGCTGCAATATTTTCCATTTTGGAGAGGTTATCGTGCAGTTTCAGAAAAGGGACAAACTCATGCAGTATCATTTCCCGCTGTGCCTTGTCCGCTTCCAGTCTTTCCGTGCCGCCATTGTGCAAAAGGTAATTGTCCCATTCGCTGTTATTCTCGTAGTAGGCGTGGTATTTTTCGATATGCTCAATGAGAGTGCCGTCCCCGTCCCCTAAGTCCTGCCGCCCTATGTAATTGTCGGGCTGTCCGTCCATGACAAAATCAATGCGGAACTTGGTTTTATAGTAGCCGTCCTCTTTTGTAACCGCTGCGTCAAGGCTTGCAATAGCGGCGTTTGCTTCCGAAAGGCTCATGGTTTCGCCGTCATGGAAGCGGCTGTGTTCGCTCCAAATGATTGTGACAGTCGGCTCTCCGTTGGGGTCGGGCGGTGGGAAGTTATCTTCCTCTGGTTGCTCCGTCTGCATATCATCTTTTGCGGGTTCTTCCGGGGCTGCCTTTTCCTCCGGGGGCGTGTCGGCTGCGTCCGCTTTTTCCTCCTGCGGCGGTTCTGCCGTGGGTTCTGCCTTTTCTTCCTGCGGTGTGTCCTGCTCCGGCTGTTTTTCCTCTGGCGTGGGTTCGTTCCCCGGCGTTTCCTGTGCCTGCGTCTGCGCCCTGTCCTGTGTCAGCTCCGCAAAGTTTTTATCTATCTCCTTAATCAGTTCGGAAGCGGTGCTGCGGATTGTTTCAAGGGACGCTTTCAGCTCCGCAAGCTCCCGCCCGCTGCTCCATTTTGCCACATAGGAAAAGGAGTAGTCGGAAGTGTCAAGCCCGTAGTGTTGGCATACGGCGTAGGCAATGCTTTCCGCCTGTACCTCACGGGTGGGGCGGTCTGGTCGGTCTGCCTGTTTCTCCGGGGGTGCGTTCAAATCTATGTCGTGCAGCTTGGCGTGTGCAATCTCATGTATCAGCGTTTTAAGGTTCTGCAACTCGCTCATGCCCTCGTTAATGGCAATGCGCTTGTCGGTCTGTGAGTAGTAGCCCTTTGCGCCGCCCTCTATCTTCTCAAAAGCTACCGGGGCGGGGCTTGCCTGCGTTACCGCCTTAAAAAAATCGGCGTACTGTTCCACGTCCCCGGTCAGCTCGTCAACGCCGATAGAGGGAAGTTCCTTTCCCTCGGTCTGCGACACGTCAAAGACGGAAACAACCTTAAACGCCGGGACGGTCATTTCCATTTCTTCCTTGACGGGCTTTCCGTCTTTTCCGATTACGGGCTTCTGTGTCGCCGGGTCAATTTTGTCTACTTCCCTTTTGATTTTGTACGGGGACGGCGCAAGCACTTTGATACCCTTTGCGCCCCGTGCAACCTGCCGCCCAAACATATTTTTCCATGAGTTGTAGCCTGCCACTAAGGTAGCGTCCGGCTTCTGCATGGCAATGAGCAGGGTATTGTTGAAGCTGTAATTATGGAACTTTGACATAACCTGTAAATATTCTTTGAAGCGGTCACTTTCAAATAATTCCTGTATGCCCTGTTCCAGTCTGTCCGTAATCTCTTTCATTTTCTCGGCGGGCTTCTGCGCCGTCAGCTCGATAGGGCGTGAGGGGTTGGCGGCGGCAATGTCAACCGGGGCGGCTTCCTGTTCGGGCTGCTCCGGGGCTGTGCGTTCCGCTTCGGGGTAGCTCATTATGCGGTATTGCTCCGGCGTTTCGTTCCCGGTGTAAAGCTCTTTCCATTCCGTTCCGCTTCTTGCGATATAGCCGTGGTCGGTCAGTTTCCCGTCCTCATGGAGTGCAGCGTTAAAGCCGAAATCCTCCTTGTCAATCCCGGCTTTCCAATGCTCCGGCATTTGCACCATGCCGCTGTCATTGAGGAAATAATCGCCCAATTCCTTATAGCTGAAAATGCCGGGGAGATAATTATAAAAATCGGTGTTGTAGGTATAATCTATCAGCCTGTCAAGGCTTTCCGGCTTAAAATCGCTGTGCATAAGAGCGTCCAGTTTTTCAAGCTGCTCCGTTGTCATTTCTTCCAGTCTTGCGGCAAGGAAATTTATCTTGTCAAGGCTGCCGTCCCTTATCCAGTCAAAGGGTATCTCAATGCGCCTGTTCTCGTCCGTGGAATAGCCGTTCAAGAAAAAGTCCTGCGGGTTGTCTGCCGTAATGTTCAGTGCTTTCATGGCTTCGTGGAGTTCTTCTTTTGTGGCGGGCAGGGAGAGATATATGCCTGCCGGGTTGCGGTTTTCAAACTCGGTGCGGTTCTGTATCAGCACGGAAAAACCATCTTTCATAGGCAAAGCTCCTTTCGTTGTTTTTATCATTTTTAGAGGGTTTGGGACACTTCCCAACAAGTAAAAATCCCACAAGTCCCGCAGGGCGGGAAAGTGGGATTTTTCGGGATTGGGTACTCAATCCCTATGCTTGCTATTCTTCTGTGTGTTACTTCTTGGGTTTTGGCTTCTTGGTCTTTTTCAGCTCGATTTTGTAATTGACGTACTTCCCGCCCGTGTCCGCAAGGAGAATGTCAGCGTCATAGGTCTTGCCCGTTTTCTCGGAATACAAGCCCTTTACGCTTACCCTGCCTTTACTAAGCAGGGCGGCGGCAATCGTGGCAGTCAGCTCCTTTTTCTTGCCCGTGAAAAAACGGTCATTCTTCCACATGGTAAAAGCGCAGTCCCGGTTGGAACAATAAAAATTTTTCTGTCCCTCATGGACGGGAGAGCCGCAGCGGGGGCATTTGCCTGTTTCTTTTTTCTCCGGCGCAAACAGCTTTTTCTTATCCTTTGGGACGGCTGCATATTCCTTTACAAGCCCCGCCGCCATTGCTTCAATGTCCCGCATGAAGCCGTCCGGGTCGGTGTTCCCCTTTGCAATCTCTGTAAGGGCGTTTTCCCATTCGGCGGTCAGCTTCGGGCTTGTCAGAATGTCGGGCAGGACGGCGACAAGGTTCTTTCCGTCTTTGGTGGGGACAAGCTGCTTTTTCTTCCGTTCCACAAAGCCCGCCTGCACAAGTTTTTCCAGTACCGCCGCACGGGTGGCGGGAGTGCCTAAGCCCTTGCGCTCTGCGTCCTCGGAAATGTCCCCGCTTCCCGCCCGTTCCATAGCGGATAATAAGGTATCTTCCGTATAGGCTTTCGGGGGCGTTGTGTCATGCCCGGTTATGCTTGCCTTTGCCGTGATTTCCTGTCCCTCGGACAATTCCGGCAAAGGATTTTCTTTCGGTGTCTTTTCGTCCTCCGGCTTGGCTTTCAAGGTGGCACGGAAGCGGCGTTCCAGTTCCTTAAAGCCCTCGCATTGTACCGTCTTTCCCTTTGCCGTAAAGGTCACGCCGCCGCAGGAGAAAGAAGCGGTCACGGCTTCGTATCGGTAGGGCTTCGCCGTTGCGGACAACAGTTTCATGGAGAGCAGGAGCAGGATATTTTTTTCGCTTTCGGGCAGGCTGCCTTTGTCCGTCTTTACCGCTTCGGCGGTGGGGATAATGGCGTGGTGGTCTGATACTTTCTTGCTGTTCAATATCCGGGAGTAGTCCGGGGAGAGGTCAACGCCCTTTGCAAAGTCCAGTGTGTCAAAAAGCCCGGATATGATGTTTTCAGCGGTGGGGAGCATATCATCTGTGAGATATTGGCTGTCCGTCCGGGGGTAGGTGCATAGCTTTTTCTCATAGAGCGATTGGGTGTAGTCAAGGGTCTGCTTGGCGGTGTAACCGTAAAGCCTGTTTGCTTCCCGCTGTAAGGTCGTGAGGTCGTAAAGGCGGGGCGGGTTCTCGGTCTTTTCTTCCCGGACAAGGGAAGTGCATACCGCTGTTTTCCCGTCACAATCCCTGCGGACTTTTTCGGCTTCGGCTTTCTCCGCATAAGGCGGGCTTGCCGCTTCCAATGTGCCGTTTCCGATATGCACCACATAATATTTTTTCTTCTGAAAATCCTGTATGGCGTTGTCACGTTCCACAAGCAGGGAAAGGGTCGGTGTCTGTACCCGCCCCACGTTCAGAGTATGGTTGTAGAGGACGGAAAAAAGGCGGGTCGCATTGATACCGATTAGCCAGTCTGCCTTTGCCCGGCATAGTGCGGAATGATACAGCGGGTCGTAGTCGTGTCCGTCCCGCAAATCCTCAAATCCTTTTCTGATTGCGCTTTCCTCCATGCTGCTGATCCACAAGCGGGAGAACGGCTTTTCACACCCGGCTTTCTCATAGACAAAGCGGAAAATCAGTTCCCCCTCACGCCCTGCGTCCGTGGCGCACACAAGAGCGTCAACGTCCGTCCTGTGCATGAGGTTCTTCAAGGTTTCAAACTGTTCTTTCTTGTCCGGGGATATGACGGTTTCCCAATGCTCCGGCAATATGGGTAAGTCCTCATAACGCCATTTCTTGAAATCCCCGTAGTGGGTAGCGTCTGCCAGTCCCGCAAGGTGTCCCACGCACCAACTAACGATAAAGCCGCCGCCCTCCATGTAGCCGTCTTTTCTTTCGTCTGCGCCGATAACGGAAGCGATTGACATAGCAACGCTCGGCTTTTCTGCGATTACTAACTGCATATAGGTTTCCTCCTTTTTGCTGTGCTGATAGTTGTTGAAAATAAAAAAGTAGCTGATTTCCTGTTAAGGTAAACAGCTACTAAAAGCAAAAATTTTCTGTATAGTATATTTTCGTTGGTGCTGTAATTGTGGTACAAGAAAAGCACTTAGGTTTCTCTAAGTGCTTTACGCTCGTCAATATGCTGTAATGCTATGCTTCGTCTGGTTGTTGCCCGTTGTGTGCCGCCCATTTACATTCCGTTACCTCCATATTGGTAAATGTTGCCTTGAAAGAGGAATTTTCCGGGCTGCACGCATATATACCAAATTTTATTTCGTCTGCGGCGTCCCACATATGACATATCCGCATTTGTGAAAAATGTATGCCGTCTTGTGAACATTCTAAACAAAAATCATCTTCCCGGCGGCTTAAACGATACCACATGGATTTAATGGAAGCGTCAATAGCAGTTGTCGCCCAATCTGAATATCCATGATTGGTTACAACGCTGCCTAAATGTTGAAATTGTTCATTTTCATATTCAATAGAGCCTTTTAACCAATTATCACTGTTAAGGTACATCACTACGCCGCACTGGTCAAAACGGTGCTTGCTTTCAAACTCTGTTTTGACAACAAAAGAAAAGTATTTATCATGGGTCTTTGCCTGTAAAACAGGTGCATTATCATTTCTAAAGTGATAATAGGTACGCTGCCATAAATCAGTATGTGGTTTGGTAATGATTTCAATGGAATTTTCGTTTATGGCAAATTTTTCTGGTTCTCTTATCCACTCTAATTTACTTAGGTCAAACATATCTTTTTCCCTCCGTCTGAATTTGTTAAACTATAAATCTGTTGGACTGTGCAACACCATAATTTTACCATAAACAAATACATAATTCCATAGAATATTGGCATACCGTTCATTAGAGTTCAGCGTTCCGGCTCGGTACGCTTTTTTGCCTGCAACTTTTTGATACAGTACCCAATACAAGGGGATAGCCCCTTGTGGTAAGGGCAGCCAGTACAAGCCGGGGAATGGGGGACGGGCGGCGTGTCGTCCCTGTGCCGCCCGTGTGGTTTCTGTGTCATCATTTTTTCAAAAGGGCTTTCTGTGAACCATGTCATAAGCCGCCCTCCGTATCATCTGTAAGCCCGGTTTCGGTTTCGTCCTCATAGTCGCTTTCTTCCTCCGCTTCGGTGTCGCCTGCGTCCTCCGTGTCGTCCCCGTAGCCGTCATAATCGGTTTCGTCCTCATAATCCGTTTCTTCTTCGTCCTCGTCAAAGTCAAAATCGGAAAAATCGGGGCTGCCTTTTACGGTTTCTTTTGGCTTGATGTACTTGAAATAATAGAACGCCCCGCCGCCTGCAAAGAGTGTCAGAAGAAAGAGCAGGAGCAGGCTTTTTGTGCCTTTGTTATCCTCCCGCTTCTCCGGCTCGGCTTCGGTTTCCGGCTCGGTTTCTTTCTCAGTCCCGGTGCAGGAATTACGGTTGTTAAGGCACACGGGGCAGCTCTCGTTGACCGCCCCGGCTTCGCATTTTTCCTTACAGGTGCAGGTCTGCGGCATTACCGTTGTTTCCTGTTTCTCCCCGTCCTCGATAAGTGCCATAAGGTCGGCTTCGTCCACCATGTTAAGGAAATGCACGGTGTTTTCCCCCTCGGCGGCACGGTCTATGAGGATATAGAAATAATTCCCGTTTTTGGTGGTTACTGTGATAAGCTGCTTGTTCTCTCCCCAAATATCATCTACAAGGGTTGCGTTCCCCTCCGGGGTCAGCGGGTCGCTCGGCGTGGCGGTTTTCTCCGGCTTCGGTTCGGGCGTGGGTTCGGTAACTTCGTATTCCTCCCCGCCGCCTGCGTAGGCGGTCATGGAAAAGCCGCCCGTAAGGATAAGGGCGGCGGCAAGTGCAAAAAAGGTATGTAAGATTTTTTTACTCATTCTCGGTGTCCTCCTGTCTTGAAAAAAGTCTGCTGTCTGCGGTTACGGTGTCGGTAGCGGCGGCGTTGTCCGGCTTGCCGTGTAAGAAGTTGGAAAGCTCTGCCGGGGTCATGCGTAACGCCCTTACCATTTGTACGATTTGCAGGTTTTCAACTTCGGTTTTCTGCGCTTCCAGTTCCCGTAGCCTGCCCTGCTGTTTGGAGATTGTTTCTTTTGTTTTCTCAATCTCCGCAATGATACGTTCCAGTTTCATCATAAAAAATATTCCTCCTGTCTGAATTTTTTGTTTACGGAAGCCTGCCGTAAGAATAAAAGTGCGACTGCCAGTAGGGGGTGTTGACGGAAGCGTAGGAGATAGGGTTGCCGCAATGTATCATCATGCCGTTGCCCGCATAAATCCCCACATGGCTAACCGCCGAACCGCTGTCATAAGTCCCCGTGAAAAAGATAATGTCCCCCGGCTTGGCTTCGCTTGGTGCTATGGGCGTAGTGTGGTTGAAAATGCCCTGCGCCGTTGTCCTGCCGACATTCCCAACGCCGGAATGGTTGATTACCCAGCACACAAAGCCCGAACAGTCAAAGGAAGTGGACGGGGAGCTGCCGCCCCAAACGTAAGGGTAGCCTAAGTATTTTTCCGCTTCCGCAATCATGGCGGCAAAGCGTTCATCAGAAAGGGCTTCCGGCGGTATCTCATAGTCGGTGTACTGCCCGCCGCCCGGTGTGCCTGCTGCGTAGTCCTCCCCGAACACGTCCGGCTTGTTGCCTTTGGTTTCCATGTAGATGTCAAACATTTCTTTCTGCTCCGGGGTAAGGAGTTCCCCGGCAAGGGTTTCAATGTTTTTATTGGTTAATGTCACATGGAGAATGTAATAGTCATAGGGGATTTCCTCGGTGGTGGTTTCCCCGGTTTCCGGGTCGGTGGTGGTTTCCGTGCGGTAGCGTGTCTGTATTTCTTCCCGCAGGGTAAGGGTGTACTGCTTTTCAAACAATGCCCGTATCTCTGCCTGCGCTTCCTCCCGTGTGTAGTCGTAGAGCTTGGCGGTAAGGTAGGAAGCAAGGGCAAAGGGGTCATGCCCGATTTCGTCTAAGTGGTACTGGTATTCGTCATAGTCCGGGTAGTCGTTTTCTATGTCTGCGATTTCTTCCCGCAGGTCTTTTTCCAGTTCCTTGTAGTCGGCTTCCACTTCCCGGATTGCTTCGTCCTCGGCGGTGTAGGAAGTGCCAACGATAGAGGTAACGCCGCCCTGTATGATAGCGGCGCAGGAAGATAGCCCGGTAAATATCATCACGATAAGGAGCAGGAACACGCCCACGGTCAGTATGCCTTTCCAGTGGCGGGCGATAAAGTCCGTTGTCTTTTTCGTGGCTTCCCCTGCGGCTTTCCCGGTTTTCTTTGCGGTTTTCCCCGCCGATTTCCCGGCTTTCTGCGCCGCCCGTAAATCCTTTGCGTATTGTTTTTTAATCTGCTGTTTCTGGTGGAAACGGGAGAGGGGATTGCTTGCAAGCTCCGGGTTCTCCTTTAGCGTCTTATGGTATAAATAATTGGTGTCTGCCTTTCTTGACGCTTCCTCCGCTTTGGCGGCTTTGCGGTAGGGTTTCAGCTTGTGGCTGCGGTAGCCCTCCTTTAATTTGCGGGCAGCGTAGCCGCCCGCCTTTTCCGCTGCTTTTTCCGATTTGTGCGCCCCCTCAACGCCGGAATTTTCTTTCTCCACCTCGCCCACTTTCCCATGCACATAATTCTTGATTTCACGAATGGGGCGGTCTGCGGGGTTGTGGTGGAGTTTCCCGTTTGGGGGCTTGTCGGTCTTTTCAAAGTACAGGCGGGTCTTTGCCCGCCCGGTGGCTTCGTCAAATTCCCTTGCGGCTTTGATACGTTTCTGCTTGGGTATCTTTTCCCTTGCCGCTTCCAGTCGGTCAGCGGCTTTCTCGGATTTTTTCACATACTTGGAAAGCTCCGGGTCTGTGCGCTCTGCGTCAGTGAATTGCAGGCGGGAAGCCTGCCCGTTTGCTGCCTGCTGTGCTTTTTTTGCTTCTTTTTCTGCCTTTTTCCGGCGTTTCTTTGCCTTGTGACGCTGCCTTTCGGTGGCGGCACGGTTTAAGGCTTTCCCGGTCACGTTCTCCGCTGTGTCGCCGGAAAAATCGTCTGTTTCCCTTTGGCTTGTGCGGGTCTGCTCCCCGGTTGCCCTGTTGGTTTCCACAACGCCGTCACGGGTCATTTTCTGCGTGGTCTTTGCCTTTGCCTTAAATTCCTGCAAGCCCTGTTACCTCCTTTCTGCCTGCCCGTATTTCTGCGGGTTGTAGCGGCATATATCCCGGTCAAAAAGGGGCTGCGGTATCTGCGTGTACTGCCTTTGCCCGGTGCGGACGGCAAAATATAAATCCCTGTCTTTGGGATAGGGTAAGTTCATGTACTGCGTGTAGCTGTTTAAGATTTCTTTTGCTTCCCCGGTCAGCGGGTAGATATAGCGGAACATACGCCCGTTTATCTTCTCAATCCCCTTTGCGGCGCAAAATTCATGGGTCAGCCAGTTCTTCTTTGCAACGCCCTCCAACGCTGCGTTTTCCGCTAAAAGCCGCCCGGCACTCCGGGGGTGTATCTTTTCCCCGGTTGCGCTGTCCCGGTAGACGCTCGTTGTGAAATGCCCTAAGTAGCGGAAATTTGCCGCTTGGTACACATAGCCGCATTTCCCCATAATGCCGTCTGCCAGAGTGTAAAGGAAAAGGCAGCCCGTATTGTCCCGCACCCAACGTATGAGTGCGGAAAGCGCAAGGCTGCCGAAATACCCGGTATGGTTCTTTTCCGGGAGAAAGCACATTTTTCCGATTTCCACATAGGACGCTGTTGTAAGGTCGTGCGCCGGGAAAATCTTTCTTATCGTCTGTAAGGGCTGTGTCCCCCAACTAAGCAGGACAACGCCGCATAACTGCCCGCCCTCGAAAAATCCTAAGTGGTATTTGTTCAGACGGGGCAAAACTTTTGAATAGTGGTAGCTGCGGATAAACGTAACCGCCGTTTCCGGGTCAATCCTCTGTACGGTAAGGGCGGTTTTATTATCCATTGGCAAGCTCCTCCGGGCGGGTCGTCATTATGCGGTAAAGCTCCGTGTCCGTTGGGAAGCGGTCTACAAAGGGGAGTATCACGTTGCCGTAAAAGATAAGCCCCTGCCCGGCTTCGGAATGGGTCACATAGGAAAGCTGCTTGTTGGAAATGCCTAGCTGCTTTGCCAAAATCTGCCTGTCCCCGCCTGCTTGGTTCAGCATATAAATAAAATCGCTGTTTTCAAAGATGTTTTCTATCTCCCGTGACGCTAAAAGGTCTTTGACGTTCTGCGTTATGCCCGTGGGTATGCCGCCCCACTTCCTAAACCTTTTCCATATCTCCACGGAATAAGCCGCCGTCTGTTCCTCTTTGAGTAACAAGTGAAATTCATCACAATAGAACCATGTATTTGCGTGAAGCTCCCGGTTTTCGGTCACACGCCCCCAAACTTGGTCTTGTATGATGAGCATACCTAACTTTTTGAGCTGCTTTCCCAATTCCTTAATGTCAAAGCAGACAAGGCGGTTATGTATGTCTATGTTGGTGCGGTGGTTGAACACGTTAAGGCTTCCATGCACATACAATTCCAGTGCGGCGGCTACCCGTGCGGCTTCCGCCTCCGGCTGTTTCTTTAGTGCGTTGTATAAATCTTCCAGTATCGGCATTTTGGACGGTTCGGGGTCTGCAAGGTACGCCCGGTAGACTTCCCGCACGGCTCGGTCAATGACGGTCTTTTCAACAGGCTCTAAGCCGCTTTTGCCGCCCACCACAAGCTCACAAAGGGAGAGGATAAAATCACTTTTCAGCGATAAGGGGCTTTCGTCCTCGGAATAATTGAGGTTCAAGTCCATAGGGTTCACAAAATCCCGGCTTGTGGGGGAGATTTTCACTACCTGCCCGCCTGAACGGTTGACAAGGGGCGCATACTCGGCTTCGGGGTCGCATATCAAGATACTGTCCTTTTTGTCTGCCACAAGGAATACGTTTGTGATCTCCCGCTTTGCGGAAAAACTTTTCCCGCTTCCCGGCGTTCCCAAAATCAAGCCGTTAGGGTTTTTGAGCTTCTTCCTGTCTGCCAGTATCATGTTGCTTGAAAGGGCGTTCAAGCCGTAGTAGAGGGCTTCGCCGTTCTGGAAAAGCTCCTGCGTGGTAAACGGCACGAAGATAGCCGTGCTTGACGTAGTAAGCCCCCGCTGTATGGGTATCTCATTCAAGCCCAACGGGAGAGAGGACATAAGCCCGGCTTCCTGCTGATAGTCAAGGCGCACAAGGGAACAGTTGGCTTTCTGCGCCACGCCCGCCGTCTGGAATATCTGGTTGTCAAGCTGCTGCTTGTTGTCCGCAAGGTTTACCACAAGGAACGTGAGCAAAAACATTCGCTCGTTGCGGCTCTGCAAATCCCGCAACAGGTCTTTAGCGTCCCCGCCGTAGGTGGCAAGGTCGGACGGTATAATATCCATGTCGTAGCCGCTTCTGACCGCCTTTTTCTGCTCGGCTATCTTCATAGCGTCAAGGTCGGTAATCTTGCGCTTTATGGTCTTTATGGCTTCGCTCTGGTCGATACTGCGGATATGCAGGTTTACAAGCAGGTGTCCGTCCACGTTCAAGAGGTCGGCAAGCAGGCGGTCATTGAGTTCCGGCGCAAGTATCTGTAAGAACGACACCGCCCCGGTCTTGTCGCCCATGCCGAACATACGCCCGTTTCTGAAAGCGAATGAGGGCGGGGCGATAAAATCCTTTGTGGAAAGCCCGGACGGTACAAGCCATTTCCAGTTGAATAAAAAACGCCTGTCCCCGTCCGGGTGGAAAATGCCGTGCAGCACTTCAAGCCGTTCTTTCCCGTCAAGGGGCTTGTTTGCCGCCCCTAAGATTTTAAGGTGGTTCAGTATATCCGTTTCAAGCCGGGAAAGCCGGGATTTTGCGTTTTTAAGGCTGTCGGCTTCCAGTGTGAACGTGAGGTATTTTTTCTTCACAAGCCCGTTGTTGCCCTTTGCAAGCTGGTTCTGGAGCATGGCGGCGTATTCCTCCCGCACATCATCAAAACCGTCCTGCTGCGGCGGTATGGCGATACTCTTTGAGAAGTCCCCCTGCCCGGCGACACGGTTCACAAAGGTAAGCTGCAAGCCAACGGAGCTGTCAAGGGAGTTGTAAAAGTCGCATAAGGCTTCAAAGGTGGCTGTCTTGTCGTCCGGCTGTGCAAGCTGATAGTTGATGTCGGAAAACTCAATGCTCTTTGAGAAAAGATTGTCCTTTATGCGGCATATCCCGTCCGGGTACATGGTTTCATAGGGGATTGTCTGCTGTGCGGTGTGCCTTTTGCCGTCCCCCTTTGCCTGCCGCATGAGGGCGGCTATCTGCTTTTTTTCTGCCCGTGAGAGCTTCACTTTTTCTTTTGCCTGCGCCTGCTGTCTGCGCTGTCTGTCTTTGATAGCTTTTTTTCGCAATGGCTGTTACCTCCTTTTTCAATTTCTGCTGTTTTTCAAGGACGGCGTAATAATTTTCCGTCTGGTAGGGTCGTTCCTTTGGCGTGAGGAAAAACACTTTGATGATGTTGCCTAAAATGGTTTCAAGGGGCTGCCCGTGCTTCTCGTACATGGCGAACATGAAAAACGGGAGCATGGCAAGCACCATGATAAAGGTGGCTGCGCTCTGGGGGACGCTTCCCCTTATGAGAAAGAACAGGGGAACGCCCACGACTGCCGCCATACTGAAACACACAAGCTGCCGCTTGGTAAGGTTTAATGCAACTTTGGTCTTTACTTTGGTAAGGTCTTTCGGCACTGTGACGTATGCCATTTGTAACCTCCTTTCTGCCCGTTATGGGCGGTATATTTAATGTGCGTGGAAAATGCTCTTTGCAAGGCTTCCCGTCTTAAAGAGGGAGAAGCAGAGTATCACGGTGTAGGCTGCAACGCTGAAAATCGCACTGTGCAGGTTCGCCGCTATTGTCATCTGGTTTACAAGCACGGCGTAAATGCCGACACACACCATGATAAAAAAGCCCTGTACGCCCAACGCAAACAAGCCTTTCAAATAGTTGTTGCCAATGCTTCCCCATTCCCGGTTCGTCATGGTGGCAAAGGGGATAGGCGCAACGGAACAGGTCAGATATATCTCAATCATTCTGCCGTAGAGGATAACCGTAATCAGCACGGACATAATCTTCATGCACATACCGACAAGGGCGGTTTCCATGACAAGTAAAAGCAGTTCGGGGACTTCCATTGTTTCCAACGTGGCGGTCATGGTGTCAAGGGTGGCGGCAACATCAATGGCGGCGTTCGTGTTTATCACGCCCGCCGCACTGTTCACTAAATGCTGCCCCACGTCAAAGACCGCCATAGTAATGTCAAAGACGTGCGAAACAAGATAGACAGCGATCCACGCTTTGAACACATATTTGAAAAACATGAATGTGTCAATGTCGTGCAGGCTGTTCTTGTCCGTAATCATGCCGATCAGCTCCACGCATAGGACATAGGTAATGACAATCCCCGCTATGGGGAGAATGACGGTCTGTGAAAGGTTCTGTATCATGGAAAACACGCCGCCATTCCACCCCTGCGGGGTCTGCCCTGCCTGCGCCGCTATCGTTGCCGTCTTTTCGTTTACGTCCCCGAACATATTTGACAGGTTTCCGTTAATCGCACCGATTAAGATTTCCTTTAGCCATTCGTTAATGGCTTCAAATATGCTCTCCATAGGCGGCTACCTCCCGGAATATTAAAACAAGCCGGAAAGCAGCGGGATAAGGGTTGTGCCGATAAGGGCAACGCCGCCGCCTGCCATAAGCTGTTTCATGCCCTGCGATTTTGCCCCCGGATTGTCGTTTCCGTAGCCCTCTAAGAGATTGATAACGCCCCATACGCCAAGTCCTGCGCCCAATGCGATAACAAGTGTCTGCAATACGTTTACTGCGCTGTTGAAAAATGCCATATAGCCCTCGCTTTCTGCCGCTGTGCGGCTTGGAAAAATGTGGTTGTTGGTTGGTTTTGGGTATGAAAAAAGCCGCCTTTTGTCGGCGGCTGTCCCCACGCTGCGTAGGTGCTGCGGCGTGGCGGTATTCAGTTGTAAAGGGGTGGTGCATACTCTTGTGGGCGCACGAACCATGTACCCGGTGTTTACGTTCTTGATGATGATTACCTCCTTAAAGGCTTTATGCCCTTATGAATGAAAGAAAGAGGGGAGTGCGGTTTTTGCCGCCGCCGTCCGGCGTTGTGGAACTGTGTATAACTGGCTTGCATTTTTGCGTTGTGGGTAACGCTGTTTGCAGGACGTGGGAAAGCGGCATTTTCGCTTTTCCATGTGCTGTGAATGGCGTTATCCATGACGCAATAAGCCAGTTATGCACATTTCCATGACGCAAAGCCTTTTCCCCGTCACTGTTGCGGGAAAAGCCCCCTGCGTGTGACATATTCCGTAGCATAGCGGCGGTTTTCCTCGTCCCGTTCCTGCCAATACTCCCGCAGGGCGTTTTCTGCCGTTTCCGCAACATTCATCAGAAAATCTTCAAGATGTTTCTGCTTTTGCTGTGTGTTACGTCTTTTCATGGTCTGCTTCCTCCTGTAAATCGTCCCCGTCAATCTCGTAGAGGTCAAAGGGTTCGCCCGGCTTGATGATTTCCGGGCGGCGTTTCATATATTTTTCAATGTCAAACTCATTTTTCTTGTCAAAGTCGGAAAGGAATTTGTATCTTGGGTGCTTGGTTATGTCGAATTTATCACTGAAAAAGGGACGTGCGCCCCTTACCTGCAAGATACACTTGCCGCCGTCCATAACGCTGATTTCGTCCTGCGTCATAAGCTCCTTTCCCAATTTCTGGTAGTTCAGCCCGTAGGTCTTTTCCTTTCCCCGGTTCTCGGACGTGTTGTATAAATCTATGGTTTCCCGCCCTAAAAGCTCCGACATTTCCTTTAGGGTGGTTTTCTCCTTGCCGCCTAAGAAAAGGGTGGTGTCGCAATTCCCTGTTATGGTGTCGGCGTTGTCCTTGTAAATGGCTTTTAACTGGCTCTGCGCCTGCAAGATAAGGCAGGCGGATATTTCCCGGCTTCGGATTGTGGCAATCAGCTTTTCCAGTTTCGGTATCTGCCCGATATTCGCCACTTCATCAAGCAGGCAGCGCACATGTACGGGAAGCCTGCCGCCGTACACGTCATCTGCCTTGTCGCAGAGAAGATTGAAAAGCTGCGTATACATCATGGCGACAATGAAGTTAAACGTGTCGTCCGTGTCGGAGATAATGACAAAGAGGGCGGTTTTCCTGTCCCCCAATGTGTCAAGCTCCAAATCGTCCGTTTCCATGAGTTCCCGCAGCTCCCGTATGTCAAAGGGAGATAGGCGTGCGCCGCAGCTAATTAAAATCGACTTCGCCGTTTTGCCCGCCGCAAGTTTATATTTGCGGTACTGCTTCACGGCAAAGTGTTCCGGGTCTTTTTCTTCCAGTCGCTCAAACATCAAATCCACCGGGTTCTGAAAGTCCTCGTCATCTTCCCTCGCTTCGCTTGCGTTTATCATGTCAAGCAGGGTCGTAAAATTCTTTTCTTCCTCCGGGGCTTCGTAGTAGATGTAGCCGATCAGTGCGGTATAGTAGAGCTTTTCCGCTTTCGTCCAGAAGTCCTCGGACGATTTTTCGCCCTCGCCTTTGGTGTTTACCATGATTGTGTTGACAAGTTTCAATATGTCTTTCTCGCTGTGCAGGTACGCAAAGGGGTTGTAGTGCATGGACTTCTTGAAATTGATTGTGTTAAGCACTTTTATCTTATAGCCGCCCTTGTCTAAGAGCTTCCCGCACTCTAATAATATAGTGCCTTTGGGGTCTGTGACGCAGTACGAACTGTGCATTTGCATTAGGTTCGGCTTGACGAAAAAGCGGGTCTTTCCGCTGCCCGAACCGCCTATGACAAGCACGTTTTTATTCCGTGCATACTTGGGGCTTTTGGGTCGGCTGTTCATGGTAAGCCGTTCTGTCTGTGTCAGCAGGACGTTGTTGTAAAAGTCCGGGTCAATGTAGGGTTCAATATCCTTTGCGTTTCCCCAACGTGCAGAGCCGTACTCAACGCCTTTTCGGTACTTCTTGGCGTTCTTGCCTTTTAGGTAGACGGCAATCCGCAGGATAACCGCCCCGACAACGCCGATTAGAAAATCCTGCCCGTTAAGGCTTGGCATGGGGCTTTCAAAAGCGGCTGCCACGCCCTCCATGATGTGTAAGAGCTTCCCGGAGAGGTCAGCCCCCGGAGAGAGCCGGAACGCTTCGCCCACTTTCATAAAGAGCCATACAAAGAGCAGGTACGGCGCATTGAGGATAAGCATTTTTTTGATGTTCGGTTTCATAATTCCCGCCCCCTGTCCTTGTTTTTTACTTTCTCCCGGTTCTGGTTCATCTGCTTTGCCTTTTCCTTAAATTTGGCTAGTGCCTTGCGTATGGACGGCTTTTTCTCTTTGTCCAGTTTCTTTGCAGCAAACTCCTTAAAGGCTTCCGTCATAACGTCCACGTCCCGCCCTTTGAAAAAGACAAGGTAGCGGGGCGGTTCTTCGCCTTTGACTTTTTTTAGGCTGTAATCAATGCCGTATTTCTTGGCAATGGGTTCAAACGCCTTTATGTTAGCGTCCGTAATCTCCATGCTTGAAACGCCCGTATTCTGCTTCATAAGGTGCTTTAGGGTCTGTTTCCCTTTGTATATTTTTGGTGCTTTGTTCTTCTTTGCGGATAACAGCTTTTTGATTGCTTTCTGCAAGATTTCAGCGGTCAGCTTTGCCGTCTTGATTGAGAGTGCAACGGTCTTTTCGTTTATTTGCTCCTGCATGGGCGGTCACTCCCTCCTTTCTTGGTCTGGTGCGGCGGGGCATGGAAAAGGGCAGCCGTTACAGCCGCCCCCTATCTGCGTGTTTTGCCCCTTACCTGTAAGCCGTCCAGTACGTCCGTATTGATACCGACTAAATACCATTTCTGGTGCAGGTTCATTTCAATGCGGGTCGCCCGCCACTGTTCCCCGTCAAAGACTTCAAAGGTCTGCCCGCAATGCAAGCCCCCGTAATATTCATTCAGCCCGGAGCGAATGTCATAACGCCCGCTTGTTTTGTCATAGACAAGTGCGCCCTGTTTCATAGTCATAACGTGTTTTCCTCCCTGTCCTGTGATAATGCGCCGCTTGCCATATCGTGGGCGACAAGGGCGGTGTAATAGCTGTCAATGGTGTTTGGTGCGTTGAAAAGAACCGCAAGCAGGTATTTCTTGATGTTGCGGATTTTCGTTGTGTTCTGGTGCATACAGTCAATCACAAACTGAATGTGGCTGCTGTTTAATTTCATAAACTTAGACTTTACAAGCTCTGCCGGGTAGTCGTCCCCTGCAATCCGTATTTCCTTGCGGCGGGTGCAGACGGTTTCAAGCATGAGGGAAACAATCTCGTCAAGCATACCCCGGTCAATGTTTTTGTCCTGTATCAGATAGGGGTATTCGATATTGTCCTTTATGACTTCCTCATAAGCCCGTACTGCGTCCATGTTGGTGTATTCTTTTCCTTTCCGTTCCGGCGAAGCCGTCCCCTCTGGTAAGGGAGTGGAAAGGATAGGAATGGAATGGTTATTTGATAAATCTTTATTTGATAATTCTTTACTTAATAGTTCTTTATTTAATTGCGTTGGATTTTCCGATACCGGGTTTTCCGACATTGGATTTTCCAACACCGGGTTATCCGTGGTTGGATTTTCCAACTGCGGCGGTTGTGGCTGTTCAAATATGGTGTACTCAATGGCGGTCATTTTGCCTTTGTCGTCCCGCCCCTGTTTGCGTGTGATGTACCCGGCTTTTTCCAGTTCCCATACGGCGGTACGGATAGCGTCAATGCTTTCTTTGTTGATACTGGATAAGCCCTTTAAGGTGTAGTCCCAATTTTCCGGCAGGGACAGCATTTGAGAAAGTAGCCCTTTCGCCTTTAAGGTCAAGTCGGGGTTGCGTAGGTGGTGGTTTGACATAACCGTGTAGCCCCTGTTTTTCTCCACCCGGAATACTGCCACGTTATCAGCTCCTTTCGTCTGCCCGGACAATGAAAAACGCCCGTTCCGTGTGGAAAAGGCGTTTACCATGTGATTATAGGGCTTCGTTTTTTATTTTTGTGTTTCAAAAAGTCTTGATTTATCGGGTGTTGCGGTGGTTGTCTATAAATACTTGGCTCTAACGGTGCAGGTAAGACTACTCTTATCAGGACTATGGCAGGGTTATATAAGCCTAAGGAAGGTCAGATTTTATATAACGGCAAGCCGATAAACAAGTCGAAAGAATACATTTCAAAGCTCGGTTATCTTCCGCAGGGCTTTGGAATTTTCAAGGAGCTTAAGCCGATTGAGGCTCTGCTGTTAATGGCTAATCTTAAAGGCATTGATAAAAAAGCTGCAGAGCAGGATGCGAAGCGTGTGCTTGAAATTGTTAACCTCAATGACTCTGCTGACAAAAAGGTCGGTGCTTTCAGCGGCGGTATGCTGAGAAGGCTCGGTATAGCACAGGCATTGCTCGGCAACCCCGAAATAATGATTTTTGATGAGCCGACAGCAGGGCTTGACCCTGAGGAAAGACTGCGTTTCAAAAATATTATTTCACGGCTTTCACGTGATAAAATTATCATTATTTCAACCCATATTGTTGAGGATGTGGAGGCTGTGTGTGATAAAATTATTGTTATGAACGGTGGAAAAATTATTAAAAGCGGAAGCTGCGGCGAGATTGAGCAGTGTGCAGCGGGCAAGGTTTATTTTGTGCCTTCAGGCAGTGCGGCAGAGCTTGATGAAAATGCTGTGATACAAAAGTATTTTGAGCGTGACGGGCAGCAGCTTATGCGTGTTTTATCAAGCGAAGCCCTTGATTATGAAAAGGGCAAGGCTGCAATAGAGGATGGTTACATATGCTTACTCAAAGGAATATAGGGCTGATTTTTAAAAGGCTGTATTTTCATCTTAAAAATCTTCATTGGAATTTTTATATTCCGCTGCTTATTGCAGATGTGTTTTTGCCGTTTATCTGTTTAATTACTTATCTTGGCGAAAGAACAAGACCGTTGTTTGCAATGACAGTTATGCAGTTTTCACTGATAATACTTCCGCTTTGCAGCATATGGTGGGTTATCTTTATAAACAAGGATTACATTGAAGGACTTGGCAATGAGCTGCTGTTTGTCTGCAAAAACAAAATTAAAACCTTTGATACATTTATTGCTTTTATATTGTTTTTTGCTGTGTCAATAATTCAGTTTGCTTTTTACATCAAGGCTGATGATTCATTAAAATATGAGCCTGTAAAGCTTTTTTGCATATGCTTCTTTTTCTACTGCTTTGTTCAGTTTTTAACATATCTGACTAAGTCCATTCCCATCACGCTGCTTCTGGTGCTTGTTTATGCTGTTGGTAACCCCATGGTTGCATACAATGTTGACGGTGCAGTTTTTCCTGTTTTTTATGATGTAACTCCCATGACATTTGATTCTGCAAAGGCTTGCTGTCTGCCGATGTTGATTGCCGGCTTGATATTGCTGTTAATATCAATTTGGTTTAACAAAAGAAAGCTTAAATTTAATTAATTTAAATGTTGTATTTATATTGTACTTTGTGCAAATTGAAGGCTCAGAATTAATTTTCTGAGCCTTTAATTATTGAATTTGATTCTTATTTGTACATATATCAATTACTGTGATTTTTATGCATATATTTAATATTGATAATTTTTACCAGATATGATAAAATTATGGTAATACTATGTTAAAGGAGGATAGCTGTGAAAAGATATAATTATTTTGATGATGACCCCGAAGAGCTTAAAATAAAAACAAGCAGCAAAATAAATATTGATTTCAGCGGTTTTGCCAGAAGGGCAAAAAGCTCGGCTGAAGATTTTATTCACGGTAATTCCTTTGACAATGTTAAAGAGCTTTTAAAGCTGCCGAATCTCAGTTCAATGCTTTTTAAAATAGCAGCGTTTGTTATTTTTGTTGTTATTATTGTAGTATTTATTCTCGTTTTCAGCCATACAATAAATTCGCAGAATGAAAAGATTGATAAGTTTTATACTGATGCGGGTAAGGTATGCACCGATTATATAACCGAATACGGCGTGCCCAAGTTTGACAGCCTTGACAGTGATGATTACGGAAAAGGTATGTCAAGACTTACGGGGCTTTGCTATGCAAGGCAAATGGACTTCAACAATGACGGCGATGACGAGCTTATGCTCTGCTATAATAACAAGAATGTTTATACCCTTGAGGTATGGGGCTATGACGGCAAGGATTTTGTTAAGCTTTACAGTGATGCTGCAAACAGTACAAATGACATTAAGGACGGCAGCTGGATTTCATTTTATTATAAAAACAATAAATATTATATATGTAAATCCTCACCTGATGATCCGTCAAAGGTAAAAATGCTTCAGCTGAAAGGTAATACATTTAAGGAAAGCTTAAGCTGTGACTACGATTACAAAAATAATATTTATTCCGTAAAGGGCAAAATCAATGCTCAGGATTTTGAAACAATAAAGCTTTCCGTAATAAAATCCTCAAAAGCCGAAAGCATTGTTGACACGGTTACTGATAATATTGACAGCTTTCATACTGTTTCACTTCCGTCAATAAACAATCAGCGAAGTGACGCCGAACGCAAGGCGGAGGCTTTTTACAGAATTGTTGAAACAAGGAACGAAAAATACGGAAAGGCGAAAATTTCCAAGGACAATGGACTGACATATATTGATGGTCTTGCGTATGTTGATTTGATTGATTTTGACGGCGACGAGAATGAAGAGCTTGTTCTTGTTTACCGCAAAATGCTCAAGCAGAGTGCAACTAATGCATATAGCGGGCAGTTCATTATTATTGAAAATCCTACCTACTGTGTGGAGGTTTACAGCTGGAACGGAACTGTTACCAAAAAGGTTTTCAGCAGTGATACAATATCAAACTACTTTGGTAACAATGATGTAAGTTATTTAATGCTCAGGACTGACAAAAAGTCTGCGGCAATATGCTCAAATGTTTACGATTACAGCAGCGATTATAATTATACTGCTGCATCAAGGATTTATGAGTATAAAGACGGCAGCTTTGACAGTGTATTCTCGGCAAGATTAATAAACGATTACGGCTATAAGAGCTATTATATTGACGGTGAATATACCTACAAGAGTACGTTTGAGGATAAGGCATACAGAGTTCCCAAGTTTATGAATGATGACGGAAGCTATGACAAGGACAAATTCAGTCTTATTTATTTTTCAGGTGAAAACGAGGACGGTTTCAATAATACAATCAACGAAACCGTCAAAACTATTGAAAGTCTTAATAAAAATTATGTTGCAAATGATTAATGCAACTGCCGGTTGACAGAAAAATTCTGTTTGTAAACTGTGATATATAGATTTTATTTTAAGTTTTTTGATATAATTTGTTTAAACAGCAGAACATACTGCTGAATATTAAACAAAAGGTGAATTGATTATGGATATAATGACAGCCAACAGACTGCAGCAATTAAGAAAAGAAAACGGATACAGCCAGGAAGTTCTGGCGGAAAAGCTCGGGATAAGCAGACAGTCAATTTCAAAATGGGAAAGGGCAGAGTCCTCGCCTGAAATTGATAACCTTATGGCATTATCCAAAATATACGGTATGACTATTGATGAGCTGCTTGACGTAAGCGGGGATAAGGTAATCGTAAAAAATACGGGTAAAAAGGAGCTTGATTTCAAAGGCAGAATGAAATCCCTGCTCTCAAAGGCAAATGATTTTGGTATTTATCCTGAGGCGGCAAAAAAGCTTATGATTTTTCCTTTTCCTATTATAGTGGCATTTTTATATGTGGCACTCTCAATGGTGTTTAAAATCTGGCATCCGCTGTGGATAATATTTATGACAATTCCTATTTATTACAGGTTTGCTATTGCCTGCAAGGCAAATAACAAAAAGGTGTTTGCACTTCTTATTCCTGTTCCTGAAATGGTGGTTACAGTATATCTTATGGCAGGCATTGCTCTTGATGTCTGGGGATATGCAAGTCTGCTGTTTCTGATTATTCCTTTATATTTTTGGGTAGTTATGGTTTCAAAAAGTAAAAAAGACAGTGAAAAATAGTATGAATAAAGTTGAAAAAAAGGTATTTACAATTATAATATTTATCGTGACGGTATTTTCGGTGTGCATTACAGTGCTGTCGTTATTCAGGATTCCGATAATCAGCAGTGATAATTCGGCAAAAATCAGTATAGGCGAAGCAAAGTCCGAGGTGCTTGAGCTTGCTTCACTTGATGAAAGTGATGTGGTTTTCACTGAGCAGGAGGCTGATATCAGGCATGGCTTTCGCTATTATGATTTTTCCTTTAATGACGGAACAATGAGCTACAGGTATCGCATTGATGCACATACAGGCGATGTGGTTTTCAGCTCATCTGAACAAATAGATTAAATTAATTAACCCCTTGCAGTTTTATTAAAGCAGCAAGGGGTTAATTGATAAAAAATAAAAGCTGTGAATAATCACAGCTTTTAAATGGAGCGGATGACGAGGCTCGAACTCGCTACCTCAACCTTGGCAAGGTTGCGCTCTACCGGGTGAGCTACATCCGCAAATGCAAGAATAATTATACATTGCAAAAACGATTTTGTCAATAGCTTTTATAAAAATAATTTTATTATTTACATATTTAATTATTTTTGTTACAATATATATCTAATCTGATTTTTAGGAGAAGAATATGGATTACCGCATAGCCCCATTTGGAAATATATGGTCAAACGGCATTTTTAATGTGCCTGCTGACCTTGTTGACAAGTATTTGAAGATTGCAAGTGAATATCAGCTTAAAGCACTGCTTTTCATATTGAGAAATGGGGGACAGGCATCATCCGCACAGATTGCAAAGGCACTCGGTCAGACCGCAGGCGATATTGATGATTTGCTGGAGCTGTGGACAGATGAGGGCATATTGTCCGCTGACGGACAGGCTGCCGTGGTAAAGACTGAAATCAAATCTGTCGAGCCAACGAAAACCGCTGAAAAAAAGGTTGTCAAGGAAAGTCTGTCTGCACCGAGGCTTACGCCTGCCGATATTATCAATGCACAGAGAGAAAACAGTGATATTGCTTTTCTTTTAAATGAGGCACAGGTTATTTTAGGCAGGACAATCAGCCACGCTGAGCAGGAAATGCTTGTTAATATGGTTAATTACTACGGTCTTAAGGCTGAGGTGATTATGATGATTCTTGAATTTTACCGCAGTGAAAAGAAACGCGGTAAATCAATAGGTATTTCATATGTCAATGCAATGGCTAAAAACTGGGCAGAGGAGGGTATCGACTCCGTTGCAGATGCTGAAATAAAGCTTCAGGACATTGCAAAAAGTGACAGACTATGGAATGAAATAATTGCTGTTACGGGAATCCGTCACAAGCGACCCACTGCCAAGCAAAGAGAAATGATTAAGGACTGGTTTTCTGATTTTGATATAACAATGATAACTCTTGCTGCTGATATTATGAAGGAAAATATTCCTGAACCTAAGCTTAACTATATGAATACAATAATAAAAAAATGGAGAAAAAACGGAATTTCTTCACCTTCTCAAGTTAAAGCCGAGCAGGAGGCATATGCTAAGAGTAAGAGTGAAAAGAATGACGACAGGCTTAAATCCGAGCCTACATACGATTTGAGTAAATACGATGGATACTTAACTGATAATACAAATATATAGGAGGTGCTTTGATGTCATATTCACAGGAGGTTTACAGCAAGGCTGCTGAAATGCTTGAACGACGCAAGGAGCGTGCTAATATTGAGGCACAGGCAAGATTTGATGAAATAAGTGCAAAAATCCCTGAGCTTGAAAGCATTCAGAATCAGCTTGCAAGGGTTGGTCTGAATATTTCAAAGGTGTTTTTGTACAGTAATGATAAGCAGGCTGACGTTGAAAAGCTTATGGATGAAAGCCTTGCACTGCAGGAGAAAAAGAAAAAGCTCCTTGCCGATAACGGTTACAGTGAGGATGCTCTCAATGTCAAATATCATTGTGATGCCTGCAAGGATACAGGCTTTATTCAAAACCGCAGATGTAAGTGCCACAATGAGCTTTTAAAGGACATTGAAAGGGAAAATCTTTTGAAAATCGCACCTATTGATGAATGTACCTTTGATAGTTTTAAAACCGAGTATTATCCCGACAGAGAGCGAGCTGAGCGTATCAAGGCAAGCTGTCTGAAATATGCTACTCAGTTTACGGCACATTCTAAGAGTATAATTATTTATGGCGGTACAGGGCTTGGTAAAACTCATCTTACGCTTGCCATAGCTAATGGTGTTATCAATCGCGGTTTCAGCGTTGTTTACGGCACTGCGCAGAATATTTTTACCGATTTGCAGAATGAAGCATTCGGCAGGAGTGATAATATAAGATATTATGAAAGGGCTGTACTTAACTGTAATCTGCTGATTATTGATGATTTGGGCACTGAATTTAAAACAAGCTATGTATCAGCCTGTCTTTATAATATCATCAATTCACGTATTCTTGCAAAGCTGCCGACAATAATTTCAACGAATCTCAGCATATATGAGGTTGAAGAAAAGTATGATCAACGTATTACATCAAGAATCATCGGCGAATTCTCACCATTGACCTTAACAGGCAAAGATATCAGATACATTAAGAGGCAATGATATGACTAATATTTTAATTAAGATTAAAAATCTTTCAATTATTACAATCATAACATCATTTGTTATAGGGATTGTGCTGATTATTAAGCCCGGTGAAACACTTCAGGTTGTAAGTCTGATTTGCGGAATATCGCTTATTCTGCTTGGTGCTGCTGCATGGATTAGTTATTTTGTCAAGGATAATTCAATGTTTATGGCAGTACTCGGTACGATTTCGCTGATTGCAGGAATTATTGTCTGTGTTAAATATAAAAGCATAATTACAATAATGCTGCTTCTGTTCGGTGCGTTTTTGATAGTCAGCGGTGTAATTGATCTATTGTCTGCGGTTAAGGCAAAAAAAGTCGGCGGGTCAGGCTGGAAGGTATCAATGGTAATGTCAGCATTAATGATTATTGCAGGTATCATTGTTACAGTTAATCCTTTCACAAGTATGGAAATGATAACAAGGTTTCTGGGAGCGGGCTTATTATTCTATGCGGTTATGGATTTAATAGCATTTTTCCAGATAAAACAGATTGTCGGTCTTGAAACTGTTGTTGATAAAAATGTTACAGAAATCAATATTACACAGGATGATATTGAGTAAATAAATAAGTTAAAAGCGGAGGGCAAAGCCCTCCGCTTTTAGACTGTCGATAAAATGGTCTGAACCACGCAAAAGAAATAATTTATCTATTGTTTATCGTAGGAGCGGATATCATCCGCCCGACATATATTACTGCATCAGCATATGGAAAAATGGCTTAAACATCGAGTTTAAGCCATTTTTTGCGTTTTCCGTCTTTTGCTCGGAAGCGGTACCATTGTACAGCAATCCTCACAAAATACGAAATTCAGTTCCATTTCTCAACAGTCCCCAGCGTGTAGAAATCTAAAAATTGACTTTTCTACGCGCTGAAGCGGAGGGCAAAGCCCTCCGATTTCTCTATTAATATCAGTATTTACTCTTTTCAAAATTTATTGAATTTTCAAATTCATTTGTAACCGCTGCAAGCTTATCGCCGCTCAGATTTTTGCTGATAAATGCAAAATCCTTGGCATTGATATGACCGTCCTTAACATAATCGCAGTTGCATATTTTAAAAGGAGTTGCAGTATAATCATTATCCGTATTGTTTGCGGCTATGGTAACAGGTAAAATTCTGTCAATTGATGTACCGGTAGATATTTTAAAATCATAAGCTCCTCCGGGAACATAAATTGAGAAAAAGCCTTTGGAATTAGTGTAGTATCTGCTGTTATTGATTGTAATGCACGCATTTTCAATAGGCTGATCTGCAAAATCTACAACATATCCTTTAAATTCATAACGGGGACTTCCCTTAATCTGAACGTCTATCTCAGTTGATTTGTCGAGATATTCAATTGTCAGTGTATTGCGATGGTCAGGATTGTCACCTGATGAAACCCAGTGATCGTAATACTGATTGTCCTTAAATGTGAATCGGTTACCGTCAATTGTTTCGTTACCCATAGCAGATACTGATGTGCCGTCTTCGTAATATACAGTAATTCTTGTATTAACAATTATTCTGTTAAGGTCATAATGATAATACTGATTGCCCTCAGAATCCCTCTGTACAGTGCAGTTCATACCGATTTCATATGTTGTAGGGCAGTAAGCTTCAATGCGTTCAATATTTGTTTTATCTACACTGTCACATTCAAGCTTTACTGTTATTGATTCACCCTCTCTTGATGCAAGGTACCAGCCTGCAGCGTAATAGTAGGTGACACCTGCCTCAAGATGATAGGTTAAACAGAATTGTCTGTTTTTATCTGTCGTTTTAGCCGCATTGTATGCAAGCTGAATCATTTTTTTCTGACCTGTTTCAGAGTCACGCTCTTTAATAAAGAGGTATGCCTCTGTTGCAGGGACGTTATAAGAACGCAGGGTATATGTTCCTGTTTTGTCAGGTGTATAAATAAACCATGCCATATCCTCACTGCCGGACAGATTTGCTGAAGTTGCTAAATTCAGCAGAAGTCTCTGTGCACTTGCGTAGGCTGTTGTTGAAAAAGCCAGTGTTGAAATCAGAATTGCCAGCACTAAAGTGACAGATAAAATTTTCTTTTTCATTTAATTTTCTCCATATTGGTTAATAGGTAAACTCACCTGTCACAACATTAATGAAATTACTGAAATACTGCCTGTATGAGCTGTATTTTTCATCTTTATTTATTACTGCAAAATCCTTAGCATTAACATAGCCGTCATTATTGACGTCATATGCCATTAATGCAATATTCTGAGTAGGTGTGTTGCTGTTTGCAGTTACCTCAACGGTTTTTGGTGCAATTCCGTTACCTTTAAGCAATATTGTATTCACGCTGTTTTCAGCAAGCTTTATTGTTGCAATACCGTTTTCGTTGGTTTCAGCCCATAATGAGTTGTTAATATAAATACCGACATCTGAAACATTGATGCTTCCGCTGACATCGCCCTTATTTTCAAGCAGGGTAGTATTTATTGTAACGTTTACAGCATTTGGAATACCGCTGATTTCAACGTTGTTGATGCCTGTATTTCCTTTTGTTGTAAGCTCCAATTCAGTTCCGTCAACGCTTTCTCCGCCGTTAATGAAGATTTTAATATAAAGCTTTTCCTGATCGTCGCACTCGGCAGGCAAAGCAAGGTTGCCGTATGTTTCAACAGGCTTTGCTGCAGTGTCGTTGCTGATTGCTCTGACATTTGAATTATCGACATAAGTATAGCTTGTGCCGTTTGTACTGTAAGCAACGCCCCAGTCACGCGGTCCCTTGTCTGAGCTTATCTGGTCAAGATTAAGAGTTAAATCGTGGAAGCCCTTTGTGCTGGTTTCTATTAACCAGTAGCCGTTTCCGTTTACCTTGTCAAGTGTTTTGTTGGAAACAAATTTGTTTGTATCACTCCATGCAGCCTTTACACCATACTGATTAGTGTGTGAAAGCAGCACCGTACTTGTTCCGTTAGGATACATAGAGATTTTACCTGAATTTGCACCGCTTGTGTTTCTTGCAGAACGGAAATTAGATGCTACATAAGTCTCAAAAGGACGCTTGCCTGTTTCGTCAGTGTAATCAAACTTAACTACTGTGCTTCCTTTATAGTAATAGGTAGCAGTATTCACCTTGCTTGTATCCTCATCATCCTCTACCCATACAGCAACTGTGTAAGGCTCTTTGACAGCGTTGTTAAAGCCGTTTACTGTTGATAACTGAATGCCTGTTGCAGGGTAAGTGCCTGACTGAACAATGTTGTTTTTAGAGTCACTTACAAAGTATTTCATACCAAGTCCGTCAGGGCTGGTATAATTAATTATACCATTATCACCAAAATAGTTGGTTGATTTGTTGGTATAAGGCATTTTGTATTCACCGTTATTTTCACCTGAAACCGTTACATTGTTAACATACAAATTGCCCTTTGATGCTTCGTTGTGAAGCTTTGTATCGCTGAAGGTCAGATCCTCTGTTGTTGCAAGTCTGATGTAAAGCTTGCTGAGATTACTGCAGGCTGCAGGGAGCTGAGCCGTCAGGAATAACTGCTCCAATGCGGCATTTGCTGTTAACGGTACATTGGTTCTTACATTAGTAAAGTTTTCACCGTCTGTACTGTACTGAAGAGTTATGCTCTTAGGTCCCTGAGCGGTGGTATATGCCTTACAGCTGAAGCGGATATTTTCAAAGCCTGCGGTTGACACTTCAAATGTAAAGCCTGAATTTTCACTCCATTTTGCACCATCGTCGGGGGCAATGCTGAAGGCTTTGTTGCTTTCATTCCAGAGAGGGACATATTGTGCTTTTCCATCTGTTTCGGCTGTCATTCTGCCGCTTTTGCCGTATGTACCGCCTGTTGACTGTACCCTGGCGTTTGTAACATCGGTTGAATAGGTTTCATATTCAAAGCTGTTGATATTGATACCTCCGTATGTTACAGATATTGTCACCTCGTCGCTCTTGATATCATTAAATGCAGAGTAAGCTGTTATATTTGCTGTATCTCCTGCTTTTGCAGTGCTGTCAAAAGGATTGAAAGTGCCTGTATAAAGCACAGGTTCAGCAGAGTTTACTGAGTAGTAAACATCTGCACCGCCGTTATTATCCTTGATTACAATACTGTCGTCATTAAAGATTGTTGAATTGCTTTCAGGCAGTACAGTAGGTGCGTAAAGTGATGTTATTACGCTGAGCGAAGCGCCGGTCACCTTTATGTTATTGACTGCGGCGTCACCGCTTGTCTGATTAACAATAGTTCCTGTACCGTTTATTGCAAGGTCCTTGCAAACAACCATTCTTATATGCAGATTTTTAACATTGTTACACTCAGCGGGGAGCTGTACCTCGTTGAAAGCCTGCTCCATTGTTTTGTTTGCTGTAATAGAGTAAACCGTATTGCTGACATCTGTGTAATTTACTCCGTCCGTACTGTACTGAAGCTTCCACTCCTTAGGTGCTTTTTTTGTTCCGCCGAGTTTGGCACTGAATTTAATGTTTTCAAAGCCGGCAGTTGAAACAACTGTTTCAAAATAAGGATATGTTCCCCAGCCGAGAGCAGATGTTTTTGACGTTCCCATAACAGGAGCCTGGTCATTTGCAGTAGTATTGTCGGGGTTTGTGTATAGGTCAGCAGTTCCTGACCATTTGATTTTTGCCTGATCCTTGGCATTTACACTTGCATACAGGTTTGATGTTGCCTGATACTCACCGCTTGTTGCAGTGTAATAAAATTCTGCGCCTGTTGCATCGCCGCTTGTAAGCTGAGCACTGTTTGCAGAGTAGTCGTAATCCCATGCAGCAATTGTTTTCTGATATGATTCAGGTCTTGAGCCTGCAAGAATGGTGCAGGAATTTGATGTTATGCTTCCTGTCAGATTTTTGCCGTCTCCGTTTGCGGTAACAGTTATTACAGCACCAACATCTGATGCATCTGTAAGATAGCTGCTGCCTGTTGCTCCGCCGATTGCCGTGCCGTTTTTATACCACTGATATGAAGCCGCCTCTGTTAAATCATTGCCTGCTGAATCAATAAGCTTGGCATTCAGCTCTGTGTTGGCATATGCTGCCGAATCAATTGTAAGAGTACTGTTTGTCAACGGATTAGATACAATATTGAAGGTAATGTTTTTAGAGCCTGTGTAACCGTTAATTCCCGTTGCGGTAATGGTGGCAGTGCCCTTGCTTATATTGTTTGAGTAGCTTAAGGTATAATCAACACCTTCTGTAAGCTGTATTTTTCCGAGATTTGTATCGTTGAATGTTATGTTTGTTTTTGGAGTAATTTCACTGCCTGTATAAAGCTGGTCGGGAATGCTTTCAACTATTGTGCCGCTGAAATTGATTGGAGAAATCTGAGAACTAATCCATGTTTTGCGTTCATTAAACCAGTTGTTCATACCGCTGACATTCTCATCGGTTTTATATGTTCCGCCGTTTCTGTCAAGACGGATGGCATCCATAATTCCGCTTTTTGTTACAGTGTTAATGTATTCCTCAGCAGATTTAAGAGTTCCTGTGGGGTCTGTTGCCTTGCCTGTGATAATATCAACGGCAGGTGCAACGGTATTGTACCAGTATTTTTCAGCCATTGACCAGAAATCGGCACAGTTTGTAGCAAGTGCACCGTAAAAGCTGAGAGGTGAAAGAGAGTCACTGTTGTAGCTGGTGGTGCTGTCATTACATCTCCAGCGGTAGATTCGTGATTCTTTAGTGAACCAGCCGTCTGATGATGTCCATGATTTTCCCCAACGGCTGCCGTTTGTATCAAAGCCTATTGAATTATCCATATCCCACATCGGACCTGCGTAGAGCTTTGAGTCAACAACATCACTGTCCTTATAAAAATAAGTGGATGATACAGATGAATCCATATTTTTGAAAAATTCCTGGGTCCAGTAATATCTTACTGCTGAATCGGCATCAAGAATATCGGACCATTTTTTACCCTGATACTGCAAAGCAGGTGCAGGGTTCGTAACCTTTACGGAGCCGTATCTTGCAACATTAAGTGCGTTATGACCCGAACAGTTTGTTGTTGTTGATGTGTTAGGCACAACTCCATTATTATAAACTGAAGAACCGAGGGCATATAAAAGATTGTAGCTGTAGTCAACCATAGCTTCAGTTGCATAGTCTGCACTTTTTATTACCCAGCCCTGTCGGTTATATCCGCAGAAGCCGGCATTTTCTTTAACCCATCGTTCACTTATTTCAAGCTCGTAAAGGTAACCGCCGGTCTGGTCGGTAATATCAGTGAGCCCTGTTGAATATCTTTTTGAACCTACGTTCTGACCCGGATTAGCTCTGTCAATAGTAGTTGAGCCATTAGTATTTTTTGGTGTAACCGCTGTTCCTGTTAAATCCTTTGGGATAATTGCGCCTGTTACAGGATCGGCAGTTCCGTTTGCGATTTCAAGATTTTCATACGCGTCGCTTATATTTATTCTGTTTGATTTGATTTCAACCTTTTCGGCAAGCTGATATGAGCCTAAATACTGCTGGTTAACATAAAGGTCAACGGGTTTGCAGTGCGGCTGATATTTGATTCCTATATAATCTGCAAAGTCATAGGTAAGCTGATTCTTTACAAGTGTCAGATCACCTGAGTTTGCAAGCAGGCACCATTTTTTTGCTGAATTCATACCGAGAAGTGATGTTGACTTTGCAAGCTTAACATTATATGGATTTTTAATTCCGCCGTTTTTGTCAGTCACAGATGTTCCTTCCCATGTACCATTACCACGTCCGCTCATTTTTTCCATTATGCCCATATAGTCTATTTTGCCGTTTGGCTGAACAACCATAATAGAACCGGGCTCGCTTGCAGAATGATCGCTGCTGGCGGTTATTGTATTCAGAGATCCTGAATTTGTATCAATATAAACAGCTCCGACCTCACCGCTTTTAATTACTGTAACAGTATAGTTAGTATTGTTTACTTTTACTGTCGCAATTTTTGAAATTCCGCCTTCGTTAATGCTTGCAAAAACATTTGTAGGCATACCGCTTGTGAGCTGAGTTGTTATTCCGTCAATGGTAACCGAGGCTGTTGCATTATCGGCAAACCAAATTTTCAGTGCAGACAAATCTGCAGTTGACGGAAAAAACCAATAATAGTTGCTTGAGCTTGTACTTCTTTTAAAAGGCGCAATACCGCCGAGTGCTGCCAGCTTGTCACCTGAATTAAATTCTGCAATGTCAGTCTGTGACAAAACATTTTCTGCATCCGCCCAGATAGGAGCACTCTGATTTTCAAGCGTGACAGCGCTTTCAGCTGCTGAAGCCGACAACGGTGATATTGCAAGGGTTGTCAGCACTATTACGGCAGCTAAAAGAACTGCAAGCATTTTTCTGAATGTTTTTTTCACTTCTTTACTCTCCTCTTTTTATTTTAGAAATCCGCAAATCTGATATTTCCATCCGGTTCAACATTTATTGATGTACCTGAAGCATTTTTTACGACATTTGCACCTGAAGGGGAGCATATATATGCCTTAGCTCCGTTTGCCGATACATAATCGTTAACAGTGTATGTTGTTGCCTGCATACCCTTTACGGTGACGGTGGACTGAGTGCAGTTTGTGAGTCTTGAGTTGTTTGCACCTGATGCTTCAACAAGACCTCCGTTTATTTCAAACTGTCCCTTAGGATTAAGCTTGATAACCTTTCTGACCTTAAGTGCATATTTCATATCAGACAGTGCAGTGATGAATAAGTCACCGCCGTTTATTATGATGTAATCATCGGTATCAATACCGTCTGCACAGTCAAACTCATAGGCTGATTTAATAGTGATTGTACTTTTACCGTCAGTTTCGTTGTAACCGTTATATAAGAATTTATTGCAGTGAATACCGTCGCCCTTTGATTTGATGTTGATTGTTGCACCGCCGTTGACAGTTACCTTCCTGTCACAGGAAATGCCCTGCTTTGCGGAGCTTGTTATATTCAGTGTGGCATTTTTGATACTCATTGATTCTGTTGAACAGATACCGCTGAGGTTCTGACCTCCGTCGATTTCTGCACTTCCATGACCTTTGATTGCCAATTTGCATTCGCTGTAAATTGTTCCGTTTTTACCGCTGCCGTTTGCTTTGAAGGAATTGCTTCCCGTAAAGCTTAATTCAACCTTTGGTGCTGCAACCTCCACACCAGAGCCGATTGAACCGCCTGTTCCGAGTTCCTCGCCATCGCTTTCCTTGTCCTTTTCTCTGTCAGCATCGGTGAATTTAAGAGCAGTCTTTTTGTCAGCAGTGAGTTTTACATCATTGAATTTAACCTCAACATCTTCGTCAATATGAAATCTGAATTCCATCTGACCATAGAAAGAGTCTGTTTCGCTTGTAACATAGTATTTGCTGTGCTCGCCTGCACCTTCAATTACTATCTCCTTGCCGCCTGTTGCAGCAGAGCCTGATATAGTAACATTTGATGCGTCACAGGCAATTTCACCGTTTTTCTTTAGAACAATTGCTGTGTAGTCAGCTGTCGGGGTTGTTGTCGGTTCGTTTTCGCCGCTTGGCTTAGTTGGTTTTTCGCCTTCAGGATTGGTAGGTTTTTCATCAGGTTTATTTGTTGTGGTTTCACCCGGTTTTTTTGGAGGATGGCTTTCGATAAGATTCGGAGCATCAGTTGTTTTGTTAACAGTCTGTGTTTTACCGTCGCTTGTTTTAACCTGTGTAACGGTTTTGTCACCCTCTTTTTTTGTTTCAACAGTCACATTAACAAGATTTCCCTTGTCGTCCTTGTCAAGTCTTATAAACAGATTGTTGGAACTGTCTGCTGTTGTGGTAGCCTTGAAATATTCTTTAACATCCTTATCATTGTCAAGGTCAAGTGCATCCTGAACAGCGATGATGTTACCCTTATCGTCAACCATTGCTGTTAATGTAATCGGCTTGTCATCAGTCATTTTTATGGAAAAGTTGCCTTCCTCGTCTGTTTCAACAGCAATAACCTGTTTTATGTACGGATAGCTCTTTTCGTCAAGTGCCTTGCCGTCTTTATCCTTGGCTGCCTCAACATAGCCTGCGATTATTGTTGTGCCGTCACTGTGATAAATCGGAATCAGAGTGAGAACATTACCGTCCTTGTCTGTAACCTCAAAGGTTGTATCCTCAGTTTCGACCTCTTCATTTGCCGCGTCATCAGCATCTGTAACCTCTACAACATCTGAAGGGCTTTCAGCAGCAGGCTTTGCCTCCTGTTTTGAACATGCAGTAAATGCTGTTACGGTAATAATTACAGCAAGCAGTAAGGATACTATTTTTTTAATTTTCATATTTTCACCAGCTCAATTTTGTTATTATTTTATTATTATACACAAGAGGTTGTGAATTTTGGATTTTACTTATAAAATACGTTCAGGAACGCTTTTCAGCGTTCCTGAATTTTTTATTGAAAGTGGAAACTCTTTACTGCAGGAGCCTCGGTTGAAAGCATAATTTTCAGATTTCCGTTCATTGCTCTCAAATCATCAAGCATTTCTCTCATCTGTTTGTCGTCTTTAAGCTCAACAGTGAAGCTCAGCTCAAATAAAGCACCGAAGTCAACGGATTTAACCCTGACAAGCTTAAATGAATTTGTGTATTTGTCAAGCGTTTCATCAAATGCACCTACATAATTGAGAGTTTCGGGAACTGTAATTTTAAGTGTATATACATCACCCTTTTTGCCTGCATAGTTTGTGAGGTGAAGAATGATGATAACAAGGCAGATAATTACTGTTGCAATTGCTGCATATAACCAGTAGCCCATACCGCAGGCAAGACCCATTACAACTGAAAGGAACACAAAAGCAATGTCTTTGGGATCGCCGGGTGCACTGCGGAAACGGATAAGTGCGAATGCACCTGCAAGGCTGAATGCTCTTGCAACATTATTTCCGATAAGTAAAATAACAAGACCTACAATAGGAGCAAGTAAAATAAGTGCTACACAGAAAGCCTGACTGTAGCCCTCTTTTTTATGTGTGAACAGATATACAAGACTGATTACCAAGCCTATGATAATCGAGCTTGCAAGTATTTCAAGTACGCTTACTATTGTAAGTGAGCTTGCAATATCGCCTGTTGCAGCGTTTGAAATCAAATCATTAAAATTCATTGTATTCTCTCCTTATAATTTCATTTTAGTTAAAATCATCAAAGTCAAGCTCATTACCATTTTTGTCGGTCATATGGTATTTAAGCTTGTGCTCGGCGGCGTCACGCTTGTATTTAACGCCGTATTTTGAAAAACCGTGGCTGAATAAGCCGTTTTCGCTGAGAAGCCGTGTAAGCCACAGCGGCATTGCACCGAGAATTTTAATTTCCATTATGTACTCGCCGCCTGGCAAAAGCAGCTCGTCGGCATCGCTTTCGCCAAATACGAAATTCGACCTTCTTGTTCTTACGTTTCTGTCAAAGGTCATTCTGAAATTTTTGTCCTCTTTGCCGAATAAAGCAAGTCTGTCATACTGAACATAAAGTGCAGGGTGCACCTTGTTCATTTTAAGGTAATATTGAAGCTCCTTTGCAACCTGAGCAGAAAGGTAATCCTTAGTTTCGGGCAGGATACCTTCGTTGACAAAAGGTTCAATTTCCTTAATTTTAAGCTTGATTCGTCGCTTGTTACCCTGACCCTCGCTTTTTTTCTTTATTTCCATAAAGATTTTATCCTCAGGGTCCTTGCGGTCGTAATAGGAACGTATTCTCATTTTTTCCTTATAGACGGGACCGGAGGAGTTTTGCCTGATGACATCGTGATTATCTGTATCATAATAAATACTGTAAATTCTGTATTCATTTCCGTTAAGGCAAAACGGGTCAAGCTCCATATACTCGAGCATAGAGGGCAGAATCCGGTCAAGCATTTCTTTGGTTATAAGATATTTTTTCTCATAACGCTTAAAGGTTGCTATCGCCAAAAGCCAATCCCCCTTTATATTTAATTTTAAATAAATATAATACACGTGTATTATATTATGAAAGTGTCGTTTAGTCAAGAAAAACATAAAATTAATTATTATATTTAATATTTAATTAATAATAAGTAAATTCCCTTTACAATTCTCTGTCTTATTGAATTTATGGAAAAATTATGATATAATACAACAAGTCAAATAAAATACACATATCAATTAATTTGTGTGGGGAGAATTTATGGGCAAAAAGGACGGAACTGTAGATTTGAGAATCAAACGAACTCAATCTGCAATAAGGGCTTCATTTTTTGAGCTTGTTGAGGAAAAGGGCTTTGAACATATTTCTGTCAAGGATATCACGGATGGGGCTATGATAAGCAGAAATACGTTTTATCTGCACTATGCGGATAAATATGAGCTTTTGAATAAAATCTGCGATGATCTTATGAGAACACTGTTTTTCAGAGTCGGCAAGCAGCTCAGGCGCGTTCAGAAAAACTATTTTACACCTGAAAGCGTTGCAACAATAATAAGTCTTGGTATCAGTGCGGTTGACAGTGACAGAGATGCTTATAAGGTGCTCTTCAACGGAAGCAACGGTGATGTTTTAACCGAAAAGCTGAAGCCTGTTATTTCCCGTATTCTCGATTTGTTTACGGAGGATATCGGCGGTGTTGATGTGTTTTCACGTGAATACATTGTTTCGGGTATTATAGGTCTGATAAAATATTATGCAACTCATAATGTTGAGAATATTGAGCAGAAGTGCCTTCATTTTACCGGGCTCCATCTTGGCAAAATAATTGAATTTGCCAATGATAAAAGGGAAAATATGAATGAAAAAATGTAAAGATAAAAAAAAGAGAAGCTCAAGAAACCTGAAAATAAACACCAGAATTGTGCTGACCTCCGTGCTGGCAATTGTAATTCCTGTTATAATAATAGCCAGCTTTTCTACCGTGCTTGTTCAGACAATAGCTTCATATTTCAACTTTTCAACCGTAACAACAAATACATACAGTGCTGTTAATCAGATTCAGTGGTCACAGACAATGTGGAGTATTACCAATGCACTCACAGACAATGAAAATGATGAGAAAATACTTGAAAATCTTACAAGTTTTGCAGCTCCGCTTGAAAAGCTCGACTCTCTGATTTATATTGAGAAAAACGGGAAAGTATTCTATGCAACCAATGATGACAGCCAAATAACCGAAAAGGCTGAAAAGCTTGTAGAGCTTGATAAAGGTAAAAATCTTAATTATTTTGGTTATAATGGTCTTGTTATTGTAAACCATATAAGCTCCGATACAGACAGCTATATGATAATGATTGTCAATGATGATTATACGGTTAATGATTTGACAAAAAGAGTCAGCATTAAAGGATTCACTAATTTACTGCTCGGCAGAACCGGTATAATCGTGTTAATTATAGTTGCGCTTTTTGCAATTGCAATCAGCTTTATTTCTTTTATTTCGTCAAAAACAATTGTTAAACCAATTAAAGAAATTGCTGAGGGTGCAAATGAAATTGCCCGCGGCAATCTTGATTATAATATAGATTATGACTCAACAAATGAGCTGGGTCAGACTGTTAATGCTTTCAATGATATGAGATTGAGACTTAAGGAATCAATTGAAAATCAGAACAAGGTGCAGGAGGAGCGTCAGGTGCTTGTGGCGGGAATTGCCCATGATTTAAGAACGCCTCTGACCTCGGCAAAGGGATACGCTGAGGGTCTGCTTGACGGTATAGCAGATACTCCCGAGAAAAAAGAGCACTATATAAAAACTATTTGTCAGTCAATAAATGAAACGGAAAAAATTCTTGACGAGCTGCTTACAGTATCAAGGCTTGAGCTTAAGGGCTATGAGCTGAATACCGTGGATGTTAAAATCAAGGAATTTTTTGATGACGGTGTTGAGGAAATAAAAATTATTCTTGATAAGGCTGAGTTCGATTTTGAGTATGAATGCAACTGCAGTGATGATGCAATTGTCAGTCTTGATGTTGATAAGTTTGTGCGTGTGATAAACAATATTATTTCCAACAGTATTAAATATTCTAATCCTGATGTTAAGGGAAAAGTTAAATTTTCAATTAATGAATATGAGCGGTCGATTATAATTGAGCTTGCTGATAACGGCATAGGTGTTGACAGAGAAAGTATTACTAAAATTTTTGATATTATGTATCGTGCGGATTCTGCAAGAACAAATGTATCTGACGGCTCGGGAATAGGCTTGTCTGTGTGTAAGCAGATAGTTGAGCTTCATCGCGGAATTATATGGGCGAGCAGTAAGCTGGGTGAGGGGCTGTCGGTATTTATATCACTGCCAAAAGTAAGGAGTGTGGACGATAGTGATGAAAATTCTGATAATTGAAGATGACGAAAATATTCTGCATCTTGAAAAGGATTATCTTGAAGCAAGCGGCTTTGATGTTGACTATGCGGTTGACGGAGAGGCAGGGCTTAATATGGCGCTGAGAAAAAAATATTCTCTTGTTCTGCTTGATATTATGCTTCCCAAACTTAACGGCTTTGAGGTCTGTAAAAAAATAAGGCAGGTATGCGATATTCCCATTCTTCTTGTCAGTGCCAAAAAAGAAGATTTTGATAAAATCAAGGGTCTTGGCTTCGGTGCTGATGATTATATTGTAAAGCCGTTTTCACCAAGCGAGCTTGTGGCAAGGGTTAAGGCTCATATCAGCAGATATAACAGACTTACAAATCAGCCTGAGCCTGTTATTATTACATATGAAAATTTGAAGCTCAATAACGATTCGGGCGAGGCTTTTTATTATGATGTTAATCTGAATTTAACTAAAAAAGAATATGAGCTTCTTAAATTAATGATTTCAAAGCCTGATACTGTATTTACAAAAAATGAGCTGTTTTCAACAGTGTGGGGATATGATTCGCTGGGTGATACGTCAACCCTGACTGTGCATATAAACCGCCTGCGTGATAAGCTTAAGGAGATTGCTCCTGATACGGCTTTCATAAAAACAATCTGGGGCAGAGGCTACAGACTGAAATAGAAAATACTGAAAAAGACTAAGCGAGGCATTTTGCCTCGCTTAGTCTTTTTGCAAATCTAAATAATTCAATCAGTATTTTCAAACAATTTTTCAAGTTCAACATCTAATATTTTTGAAATAACGTATATTTCTTTATCGGTTGCAATACGGATTTGTCCTTCAAGTTTAGAATAACTTGTAGGATTGATATCAAGACCATATACCTGCATTTTGGAGATAAAATCCTTTTGTTTGTAACCTTTTTCCTTTCGCAAACGTTCAATGTTTTTACCAACAATATTAATATTGCCATATTCTTTTTTTCTTGTTTTCATTTTATCAACTCCAATATAATTCCACAACTGAATTATATTTCGAAAAAGCCTTGACAAAATTCCGTAACGGAATTATAATGAATTTATAATTCTGATTTGGAATTATAAAGACGGTTAGGGGATAAAATTGATTAAATTTAAAACCATACTTAAATCATTTGCTTTTTGGAGTCTATTCATACTGTTTATTCTTATTGTTTATAAATGCCCATTCAGGTTGGTATTCAATTATCCATGTCCCGGCTGTGGATTGAGCAGGGCAGCGTTAGCATTTTTAAGCGGAAATATTATGGAAGCCTTCCGATTTCATCCTTTATTTTTGCTGATAGTTATTGAAATCGGGTACTTACTGCTCAGAAAAAAGTATAAGATTCCGAATTGTATGGAAATTACCATCTTAATAATAACAATCATACTGTTTATTGCAGTTTATGTATATAGAATCAAAACCGGCACATTGGTTTAGTAATTACATCTGATTGATGATTACATAAAATTTTAGAAAAGAGGATATGAAAATGGCAGACTCACTTATGTTAAATGTACCACAGGATTTTAATCTGGATGAATTGACGCAGCAATTATCGGATATGTACAGAGCAAAAGGTTTTACAGTTAATGTGGCAAATCTTAATAACTCTGTAATTATGGATTTTGATAAAGGTGTCGGTGGTATAAATATGCTTCTGGGACTTGATCTTGGAATAAAAGCCACATTCAGTATTAATAATGGAAATCTTATTGTTAATTACAGTAATGCAGCATGGACAGGAAAAATTATCGGTTTATGTGTGGGTTGGTTTATATGCCTTGTTCCGTTTGTAACTGCAATTGTTGGTGCAATAAAGCAAAGTAAGTTTCCTAAAGATATAAACAATGATATTACAATGCTTATAGGATAATCCAATAATTTTAAAACTAAATTATCGAATAATATGCTACAATCCCCTAATGCATCAAGCATTAGGGGATTGTTCATTTAATATAAATTCCGAAAAGAACGCTGCCGCCTTTTCTTCCAAGCTCTTTGAATCCGTATTTTCTGTAAAACGAAATGCCTTTTTCGTTGCCTGTGCCGCATCCGAGGTGAAATCCTTTTGAACCGATATTCTTCAGGTGTTCTGTAAGCGTGTCAAGAAGCATATGACCAATGCCCTGTCTTTGATATTGAGGAAGAATATCAATATGCATATGACCGGGATATTTGTCTGCATACAGCTGAGCACTTTTTATTTCATTTATTCCACGGATACAGCTTATAATTCCAAGCTTTAAAAGCTTTTTAAGCTCAACTTTTTTGAACTCGTTTTTATATCTTTTATTATCAGGCTCGCAGAAAATATATCCTACTGCCTCATCTTTTTCGTTAACGGCAACAAAGCTGTGCTCTCTCATTCTTGTATAATAATCGCAGTAAAGCAGAAGAGTTATCTTTCTGCGATTTTCTGTATTTACAAAAAATTCAGGTGCTGTAATAATGCAGATGTTCTCAACTGCATTATTGTCTTTTTTCTGTAAGGGACGGATTTTAACTTGCTGTGTTTTGTTATTCATCTGCTGAAAGAAGCATACGGTCGTTGTCAAGCTCTTCGCCTGATGTTGTTTTGAACTTTGCAAGCAAATCAGCAGTTGTCAGAGCTTTTTTCTCTTCACCTGATACGTCATAAATGATTTTGCCGTCATTCATCATAACAAGCCTGTTGCCGATTGCGATAGCATCCTTCATATTATGTGTAATCATAATTGCGGTGAGGCTGTCACGCTCAACTATTGTTTCTGTTAAATCAAGAACCTTTTTTGCCGTTTTAGGGTCAAGCGCTGCAGTGTGCTCATCAAGCAATAAAAGCTTAGGCTTTTTCATTGTTGCCATAAGCAGAGTTACTGCCTGTCGCTGACCGCCTGAAAGCAAGCCGACCTTTGATGTAAGTCTTGTTTCAAGTCCCAGATCAAGTGATGCAAGAAGCTCTGTAAATTCAGCCCTTTCCCTGCGTGATACACCGAATTTCAGCCCTCTTCTTTTACCTCTTCTTGAAGCAAGAGCGAGGTTTTCATCAATCTGCATATCTGCTGCGGTGCCGTTCATCGGGTCCTGGAAAACACGACCGATATATGCGGCGCGCTTGTGCTCAGGCAGCTTGGTTACGTCAATTCCGTCAATAACAATTGAGCCGCAGTCAACAGGGTAAACGCCTGCAATCATATTAAGCATTGTCGATTTTCCTGCACCGTTACCGCCGATAACTGTTACGAAATCACCCTCATTGAGAACGAGGTCAATTCCCTTTAAAGCCTTTTTTTCGTTAATGGTGTTAGGGTTAAAGGTTTTGTGAACATTTTTAATTTCAAGCATTATTCCTTAACCTCCTTAAGCTTAACGTGCTTTCCTCTGAACTGTGACTTCCAGAAAGGAATACCGAGGAACAAAGCAACTACAATTGCTGAGAACAGCTTAAGGTCATTAGCATTAAGACCTAACTTCAGAACGATTGCAATAACTATGTAGTAAATGATACTGCCTAATACTGCTGACAAAAGCTTAAGTGCAAAGTTTTTGAAAATTTTTCCGAATATAACCTCACCTATAATAACAGCAGCAAGACCGATAACGATAGCACCTCTGCCCATATTGATGTCGGCGCTTCCGCTGAACTGAGCAAGCAAACCGCCTGCAATCGCAACAAGACCGTTTGAGATTACAAGACCGATAATTTTTCTTGAATCAGTATTAATACCGTTTGCACGCGCCATATTCTGATTTGAGCCTGTTGCACGGATTGAGTGACCCATTTCAGTACCGAAGAACCAGTAAAGCACTGCAATAATCACTAAAACAAAAATTGCGGCAACAAGTATTGTTCTGCCGATTTGCAGCATATTTGAAGAAACAATAAGGTCAAAGTTTCTCCAGCTTATTGTGGTGTTTGCTTTGCCGTCCATTATTCTCAGATTTATTGAGTAGAGGGCAAGCTGTGTCAGGATACCGGCGAGAATTGCGGGTATTCCGAATTTTGTGTGTAAAATGCCTGTTGCAAGTCCTGCAAGACATCCTGCAAGAAAAGCAATGAACAGTGCAAGGTAAATATTCATACCGTTGACTGTTGTAAGAATTACAAGCACGGCACCGCCTGTACCCAGAGTGCCGTCAACTGTGAGGTCGGCAAGGTCAAGTATTTTATATGTGATATAAACACCGATTGCCATTATACCCCAAATCATACCCTGAGCAATGGGTGATGGTAATGACTGTAAAAAGCTTAACATTTTTTTCTCCTTAAACTAACTAAAAAAGCGATAAAATAATCTACCGCTTTTTTAGTAAAGTTATATTTTTTTATATTTTAATTATTCAGTAACGATAGCTTCGTAACTTTCAGGGATTGTAATGCCGACAGCCTTAGCTCTTTCAGGCATATATTTCTTTGTAAGCTCGGTAGCATACTGGATTTCCATATCACCGGGATTCTGACCGTTAACGAGAATATCATAAGCCATCTGACCTGCAGCCTGACCGATTGAGTAGTAGCTGATTGAAAGAGTTGCAATACCGCAGCCCTTGCAGATACCCTCTTCACCTGCAATTACAGGAATTTTAGCAGGCTCTAAAACATTGTTTATTGCCTCTGTATTTGATGCAGCAGTGTTATCTGTCGGAGCAAATACTACATCGCACTTGTCACTTACAATCTGCTGTGTAACGGCTGTTACATCATTTGTGTCAACAAATGTGTATTCTTTGCAGGTCATACCGAGCGCTGTAAGCTCTTTCTGCATAACATCTGACTGATATTTTGAATTCTTTTCTGCTGAACAGTAAAGAATACCGACATTTTTTGCATCAGGGCAAAGCTCTTTAATCATAGCAGCCTGATCCTGAAGAGGAGCGAGATCTGATGAGCCTGTTACATTGTAGCCTGTTTTACCTGTCCAGTCCTGAATGCCAAGACCTGTTGCGTAGTCAGTGATTGATGTCGCAACAATCGGAATACTGTCTGTAGCCTGTGATGCAGCAGCCATGGCGTCTGTAGCATTAGCCATAATAAGGTCAACCTGATTTGAAACAAAGCCTGACACAATTGTTGTGCAGTTTGTAGCCTCACCTGAAGCGTTCTGATAATCAAAATCAAATGTAATGCCGTTTGCAGCACCAAGCTCGTTGAGCTTATCCTGGAAGCCCTTTGTAGCAGCATCAAGTGCATCGTGCTGAACTAACTGGCAGATACCGATTTTGTAGCTTGTTTTAGCAGGATCATTACCGCTTGGGTCTGAATTTGTTTTTGAACAGCCTGCAAATGCAGTTACGGCAAGAACACCTGTAAGAGCAACTGCTGCTGCTTTTTTGATTATTTTGTTCATAATAAATACCCTTTCTTCAAAAATTTAGTTAATATTACAAACTCATTTTAACACCTAAAAGTGCTAAAGTCAATAGTAAGTATCAAATTTTATGAACATAATCATTAAATTTTCTTATAACTGTTCTGCGATTGTAAAAATCATATCCCTTGTTTTGTCCCAGCCGAGGCATGGGTCGGTGATTGATTTTCCATAAACTCCGTCCTCAACCTTCTGACATCCGTCCTCAATGTAGGACTCAACCATAAAGCCCTTAACCATTGACTTTACATCGTTGCTGTGACGCATTGAATGTAAAACCTCGTTGGCAATTCTTACCTGTTCAAGATATTTTTTGCCTGAGTTTGAATGGTTAGTGTCAACAATAACCGCAGGGTTCTGAAAACCGCCGCAGCAGTACATATCATAAAGCTGTCTTAAATCCTCATAGTGATAGTTTGAGTGATTGTTGCCGTGCTTGCTGACGCTTCCTCTTAAAATTGCGTGAGCAAGCGGGTTGCCCTTTGACTCAACCTCCCATCCTCTGTAAAGGAATACGTGGTCGCCCTGTGCAGCCTTGATTGCATTGAGCATAATTGACAAATCGCCGCTTGTGGGGTTTTTCATACCGATAGGGATGTCGATGCCTGATGATACAAGCCTGTGCTCCTGATTTTCTACAGATCTTGCACCGACAGCAATGTAGCTTAAAAGGTCAGAGAGATATCTGTAGTTTTCCGGATAAAGCATTTCGTCAGCACAGGTTAAGCCTGTTTCCTCAATTGCTGCTTTGTGAAGCGAGCGGATTGCCTTGATGCCCTCAAGCATATCAGGCTTTTTGTCAGGGTCAGGCTGGTGAAGCATTCCCTTGTAGCCTGCGCCGGTTGTTCTCGGCTTGCCTGTATAAATCCTCGGTATGATTATAATTTTATCCTCAACCTCTTTCTGTACGTCGGCAAGGCGGTGAATATAATCAAGCACTGAGTCAGCCCTGTCAGCAGAGCAGGGACCGATTATAAGCAGAAATTTATTGCTCTCGCCTGTGAAAGCCTTTGCAATTTCTGCATCTCTTTCAACTTTGATTTTTTCTGCTTCTGCTGAAAGAGGCATTTCCTTTTTTACTTCCTGCGGAACTGGGAGCTTTCTTCTGAACTCTGTATTAGTCATATTATCCATACATTTTCACCTCTGATAGTTGTTTATACTATTATAAAACATTATTTTAATATGTCAATAAAATCTTACCTGTTACAGCATTTGTCTTGTTAATGAAAATATTTACCCATTTTGTAAACATTCGCGGTTAATTGTGGATTTTTGTTTTGTTTTGTGTTACTATAATTCATCTGTGAGGTATAGTGATGAAGAAAACTAATGTTAAGGCTAAATCAAAACTGAATATTCCGTCAGTTGCTGTTATTGCTGTTATAATTGCAGCAGTGATTGTATCGGTTACTGCCGTTGCGCTTTCAAAAGGAAGCAAGCCTGATGGACTGTATCGGTTCAATCAATCGGTTTCAAACGGCATTGATGTTTCTGAGCATAACGGAAAGATTGACTGGAATAAAGTAAAGGAAACACAGGATTTTGCTTTTATACGTGTCGGCTACCGCGGTTACGGAAATGGTGAAATCTATAAGGATAAATGTGCTGACGATAATCTGAAAAATGCAAATAAGGCAAAAATTCCTGTTGGCGTTTATTTTTATACTCAGGCGGTGACTGCTGAGGAGGCGGAGGACGAGGCTGATTTTGTATATGGTATAATAAAAAAACATAATATTGATTTACCTGTTATCATTGACTTTGAATATCCCATTGACAGCGACGGCAATGCTGTGGGCAGACTTGTTGAAAGTGATAATGATATTAATACAAATGCCGAAATTATAAATGCTTTTATTGATAAGCTTGAAAAGAAGGGCTATACTGCCGGTGTTTATGCATCATCAAGCGTACTCCATAATAAAATAAATATGAAAAAGGTCAGGAAATCAGCAGTGACATGGGTTGCAGATTATAATGATAAGGTAACATATGATGTTGATTATACAGTCTGGCAGTACAGTGAAACGGGCAGTGTTGACGGTGTTGGCAGTAAATATGTTGATCTGAATTACTGGTATGAATAAAATTATCCCCTGAATTGCTATTAACAGCAGTTCAGGGGATATTTATTTTACTTTATTTCTTTTCCGTTTCTGAATTTATACGAAATATCCTTTCCGCCGTAGTCCTTAAGCCCTTTTATTTCGCCGCTCCAGCTATCGGGAAGTGCTCTGTTTTTAAACATTTCCGCAATACCTGCACAAACGCCGAAATTACCGTCAATCTGGAATGGCGGATGTGCGTCAAATAAATTCGGATATGATCCTCCGCCATTAACAAATGAGTATTTAATGCGTGAAGGTCTGATATAGGTTAATTGCTGTTTAATGAGCCTTAATGCATTCTTGCCGTTGCCGAGCCTTGCCCAAAGGCATACCTTCCATCCAAGCGACCAGCCTGTGCCGCCGAAGCCCCGCACCTCAAGGGACCTTTCCGCCGCCTTGTTGAGTTCATTGCTCTGAATAAAGCGTGAGGGATAAATGCAGTAAAGATGGCTTACGTGCCTGTGCTCAATCTCGGTTTCATCAAACTCCTCAATCCATTCGGGTATTCTGCCGTCGCTTGCAGGCTTTACCTGCTGAATTTCAGGGGCTTCAAGTCCTAATTCACGGCAGCCAGCAAAGAAATCAAAAAGAATTTCTCTGTCCATTGATGACATATAAGTGATTGCCCAGCGTGAACCGTTATATTTATAGCTGTTTTCAGGACTGATAGAAGGGCATGTAACAAGCTCACCGTTATGCTCAACTAAAAAGTCATTGTAAAATTCAAGACAGCTTTTGAACATAGGGATTAGTTTCGCTTTATATTCCTCATCGTCAGTATATAAATAATGCTCGTAAAGCTGATTGAGTATCCACGGCAGACTCATACACCATGGTGCATATGTACCGGCATCACCGTCACCGTCAGGGTAGCCTGCAGGATATGACGCACCCCATATATCACTGTTGTGGTGTGAGCAGGCACCGCCGCAGCCATAATAATCCTTTGCAGTTACAGAACCGTTATATATAAGCTTTTCAGCAAGCTCAGTCAGGGGCTCAAAGCATTCGCTCAGATTGGCAATATCTGTGCACCAGTAGTTCATTTCAGTGTTTATATTTGTTGTATAGCTGGATGACCATGGTGCTCTCAGGTGGGTATTCCATATGCCCTGAAGAGTCATTGCTTTTGTGCCTTTTCGGGATGCTGATATTGTCAGGTATCTTCCGTACTGAAATAATAAAGCAATCAGACCGTTGTCATCATTATGCTTTTTTATTCTCTTTATTCTTTTATCAGTAGTTAAATCATCACGGCTGCCGTCAAGTTTAATACTGACTCTGTTAAATAATGCTGAAAAATCCCTGCAGTGTTCGTCAAGCAGAATGTTATATGACTTGATGTTTTTAAAATAATCAAGTGCATTTTTGTAAGCATTGCCTGTTGGCATTGATTTGTAATCAATAAAGCCTGTTGCAAGTGAAATAAGCAGGGTGATGTCCTTCTGATTTGTTACCTCAATGCTGTTGACGTTGAAAACAGCGTTGCCCATAACCTTTACAACTGCACAGAAATCCATACCTCTGCTGCCCCATACAACAGTTTCACCTTTGTTGTAATAAGGGGGCATACAAACCTCAGGCGCTTTGCCTTTTATTACAAGACTGTCCTCAATAGTTTCAACCTTGTGGTGAAGCTGACTTGTCAGGCTTACATTAAAGCTTATGCCTCTGTCACTGTGTATGTTAACAACCATCAGTTGTGCGGGGTGTGATACAAAAACTGTCTGACAGAAGCCGTCTGCACTTACTTCTGCCACTCCTGTTTCAAGGTCAAGAGTTCGTTTATAATTCCTTTTTGGTGCATTTTTATAATCAATTATCAAATCGCCGAAAGGAAGATAGGCCTCACTCCAATGACCGTGCATATCCTTATTGAGAATGTTTTTAGCTTTGCCGTAATCCTTTTTGAAAACCGCATTTCTTACATCATCAAGATGCCCGGCTGCATCCTTTTTGTTTAAATCCTTCGGATAACCTGACCAAAGGCTGTCCTCGTTTAATGCAATTCTCTCCTTTTTAAGATTGCCGAATACGAGTCCGCCGATTCTTCCGTTACCGACAGGCAGTGATTCCTCAAAATGCTTTGCTTTTTTTGTATAGTATAATTTATTTTTCATATTTTGATTGTACTAAACATTATTATAAATTGCAAGTTATTTTATTTTGTGTTATCATAAAAATATATAGAATATATAGGGGGTATTATAATGAGAAATTTTGTAATTACAATCGGAAGGCAGTTTGGCTGCGGTGCACATGAAATCGGAACAAAGCTGGCAGAAAAGCTCGGTGTTCCTTATTATGATAAAGAAATTATAAAAATAGCTTCAAAGGAAAGCGGATTTGACGAAAATCTGTTTCATTTTTATGATGAAAAGCCTACAAGGAGCTTTTTGTTCAATGTTTCAACAGACGGACTTGTGCCTATGGGTAACAATGGCATCAGTCTTGAGGATCAGATTATTCAGTATCAGTTTGATACTATTAAAAGGGTTGCTGCACAGGGAAGCTGCATAATCGTCGGAAGATGTGCCGAATACATTTTAAGAGAAAGAAAGGATATTGTTTCCGTATTTCTCCATGCAGATGATGAGTACAGACTCAGCAGAGTAATCAATGATTACGGAATTGTTCCTAAGAATGCGGCTAAGGAAATTAAGGCAATGGATAAAAAGCGTTCAAAGTTCCATAATTTTTACAGCGATGACAAATGGGGCGATGCTTCAACCTATGATTTGTCAGTAAATGTCGCAAAGCTTGGCGTTGATGAAACTGTCAATCTTATTATAAGCTATATCAATTCTAAATTTTAGTTTGTATTTTATTGTCTGAAAATGAATAAAGCTGTTATATTTTCTTGCATTTATCGGACTGATAATATATAATACGTACAAACTGTTTTTTTAGGAGAAATTCAATGGATAAAATTCTTGTTCTTGACTTTGGCGGTCAGTATAATCAGCTTATTGCACGCCGTGTGCGTGATCACAGCGTCTATGCTGAAATTCTGCCCTATACAACACCGATTGATGTTATTAAAAATAATGGCTATAAGGGTATTATTTTTACAGGCGGACCTAATTCTGTTTATGATATGAGCTCTCCTCATTATGATAAAGAAATATTAAATCTCGGTGTCCCGGTGCTCGGAATATGCTACGGCTGTCAGCTTGTTGCGTGGATGGGCGGCGGTGAGGTTAAAACCGCACCTGTCAGTGAGTACGGCAAGATTGAATTTACCGCTGATAAAAATTCAAAGCTCTTTAAGGATGTAGATGAAAAATCAGTTGTGTGGATGAGCCATACTGATTATATTGCTGTTCCTCCGAATGGTTTTGAAATTACAGGAACAACAAATGACTGCCCTTGTGCAGCTATGCAGAATACAGAAAAGAATATTTATGCCGTTCAGTTTCATCCTGAGGTTACTCATTCTCAGTTCGGCTCACAGATGCTTTACAATTTTCTTTATGAGGTTTGCGGGTGCTCAGGTGACTGGGTAATGGATAATTTTATAGATAATACCGTCAGAAATCTAAGGGAGCAGATAGGCGATAAAAAGGTTATTCTTGGTTTGTCAGGTGGTGTTGACAGCTCTGTTGCAGCAGGTCTGCTCTCACGTGCTGTCGGTAAGCAGCTTACCTGTGTTTTTGTTGACCAGGGTCTTATGCGTAAGGACGAGGGCGATTTTGTAGAAAAAACCTTTACAACTCTTTTTGATATGAATTTTGTAAGAGTTAACTGCGGTGAGCATTTTCTTGCAAAATTAAAGGGTGTTACCGACCCTGAAGAAAAAAGAAAAATTATCGGAACTGAATTTTTCAATGTGTTCTGGAATGAAATCAGAAAGCAGAATGAACTTGGATTTTTTGCACAGGGTACAATTTATCCCGATTGTATTGAGTCGGGCAAGGGCGATGCCGATGTTATCAAAACTCATCATAACAGAGTAAATACTCCTGATGATGTAGAATTTTTAGGCATTATTGAGCCGCTTGCAGATTTGTTCAAGGACGAGGTAAGACGTGTTGGCGAAAAGCTCGGTATTCCAAAAGAGCTTGTATGGCGTCAGCCATTCCCGGGTCCGGGTCTTGGTGTTCGCATAATCGGTGAAATTACTGCAGAAAAAATCAAGGTGCTTCAGGACGCTGACTGGGTGCTTCGTGACGAAATGAAAAAAAATGGCTATGAAAAAAATCTTGCACAGTTTTTCTGTGTATTGCCCGGAGTAAATACTGTCGGTGTTATGGGCGACCACAGAACATACGATAATCTTGTGGCAATCCGTGCTGTAACAACAGATGACTTTATGACAGCAGACTGGGCAAGAATACCTTACGATATTCTTGCAGCGGTTTCAAACCGAATTACAAATGAGGTTGCCCACGTAAACCGCGTTGTCTATGACATAACCTCAAAACCCCCGGGAACAGTGGAGTGGGAATAATGTGAAAAACGCTTGAAAAGCCCGTAAATAAAGCGAATTTTGAGTATTAGATACCCCGCTTGATAACGATTTGATAACACTTTGATAAAGTGCAATTATTCTTAATCCCCTGTGGTTTACAAGTGTAAGAATAATTAAAAATATATCTATATAATATAAGACCTTGCTGATAGCAATATCGGCAAGGTCTTTTTATGCTTATACAAGAAACTCTTCTAAATCTTTTGCTGCTGTTTTAAGCCAGCAAGGCTCGTCATCTTCAGAGGGATAATTGTATCGCCAATTATCATATTCTTCTTTTGTGATTTGACCGGTAAGATATTTGTTCTGCTGTTTATACCAGCTATACAGTATGTCATTAAACGAAAACATAGAATCGCTGGCTTTAAAGCACAAATGAATTCCAGTTCCTACTAAGTCAACTTTGAAATCAAAATTATCCTCTAATGCAAAAAGTGTTTGAATGATTCCCACATATGTATCGGTATCAGGTATGTTTAATGCTGCAGGAGAAACCTCAAGCTGTTTGGCAATAGCGTTTACCAAATCTTCTTTCGGTGTTCTTGTACCATTTTCATATTGTGCCATACGAATGTCAGCTGTTTTTTCAGAAAGACCTGCAAGCTGTCCTAATTGCTTTTGCGTCATTCCTCTTTTTTTACGAATAAATTTAATTCTTTTGCCGATTGCCATTATGATAACCTCCACAGAATTTGTAATTACAAATAAATGGTAACATATTTGTTTAGTATATGTCAACAGAAACAAAACTAATTTGTTTAATATTTTCTCGAAAACCACTTGACATAAACAATTATGTTTAATATAATAAAATTAAACAAATAAGTTTAACATCTAAAAGAAAGGCGGTGAAATTATGAAAAATCAATTTATCCGAGCAGATGATGTCGCAAAGAAGCTTGATGTGTCAAAGCCCTATGCTTACAAAATTATTCGTCAGCTCAATGATGAACTAAAAGCAAAAGGTTTTATTACAGTTGCTGGGCGAGTGAATCGTCAGTATTTTAACAAAAGATTTTATGAAACTGAAAAGGAGGAAATGTAATTGTCAGTTTTTAAGAATGAGAAAACAAACACTTGGTATGTTATGACACGATATACCGATTGGAAAGGTGAACGCAAACAAAAATGCAAACGTGGTTTTGCTACAAAAACAGAGGCTACCCATTGGGAAGAAAAATTTCATCAGCAGGCTTCTGCTGATATGGATATGACCTTTGCAGCATTTGTAGAACTTTACAAAAAGGATATTAAACCCCGATTAAAGGAAACCACATGGTTTACGAAAGAGAATATTATTGATAAGAAACTTATGCCCTATTTTTCAAAACGGAAAATAAGTGAAATTACACCAAAGGATGTCGTGGCTTGGCAAAATGAGATGCTCGCATATCGTGACAAAAATCATAAACCCTACTCGCAAACCTATTTAAAAACTTTGCACAATCAATTAAGTGCAATCTTTAATCACGCAGTCAGATTTTATGATTTAAGATGCAACCCTGCAGCTAAAGCGGGCAATATGGGAACAGAAGAACGAGTTGAAATGTTATTCTGGACAAGAGAAGAATACCTAAAATTTGCAGAAGTTATGATGGACAAACCTGTATCATACTATGCCTTTGAAATGCTTTATTGGTGTGGTTTAAGGCTTGGGGAACTGCTTGCATTAACCCCTGCAGACTTCGATTTTGAAAAAGGTACAGTAACGATTAACAAGTCTTATCAGCGTCTGCACAGTGAAGATGTAATCACTACGCCGAAAACAAAGAAAAGCAATCGCACCATACAAATGCCGCAATTTTTATGCGATGAAATGCAAGATTATTTGGGTATGATTTACGGACTGAAAAAGAAAGATAGAATATTTACAATAACAAAAAGCTATCTTCATCACGAGATGAACAGAGGGTCAAAACAGGCTGGCGTTAAGCGTATTCGTCTCCACGATTTAAGGCATAGTCACATTAGTTTATTGATTGATATGGGCTTTTCTGCAGTAGCAATAGCCGACCGAGTTGGTCACGAAAGCATTGAAATAACCTACCGCTATGCCCACCTATTCCCATCAAAACAATCAGAAATGGCAAGCAAATTAAATAATTTCAGGGAGGTGGAATTGAATGTCAGCTAAAAATCTTGATAGAAAAAACAGATGGCGAAGCAAAACAGTAGCCTTTCGTATGTCCCCTGAAGAGGCAGCACAGCTTGATATAAATGCAAGATTATCAGGGCTTACAAAACAGGATTATCTTATTCGCCGTTCACTGCAGCAAGAAGTTAAAGTAGTTGGTAATCCGAGAGTATACAAGGCTCTAAAAAATCAAATGCAGAATATTTTAGCAGAACTTGAGCGTATTTCTGATTGTGAAAATGTATCGGATGAACTGCTTGATACTATTGATTTGATTACCCTAATTCTCAATGGAATGAAGGGAGAAAGCAATGAATAATCAAAAAGAAATGACCGCCCATAATGCACCTATTGGCGTAGGTGCGGAGCAGTCATCTCAAATATGTAGTAATGATATTATAACTAAAAATACGAAGAATTACAAGTACGATAAAATTGCAGTCGCAGACTGTAGCGAGCATAGGAAATGTACTGCCATACATTCCCGGAACACTTAGGGAATTACCCCTAAAACCCCAATATGAAAGTGAGATGATATTTACGAGAGAAAGAGAAAAGGTTATTCAGATAAGAGTATCTGAACAGGAGAAAAAACGAATTATTCAAAATGCTAAAAGGTGTAAAATGTCGGTTTCATCTTATCTTCGTGAACTTGCCAACGGACACACACCAAAAGCATATCCTCAGCACTTGATTGATTTGTGTAGAGATATTGAATTTCTCATTGAATGGAACTATCCAAAACCAGAACCTAAATTCAATGTGTATCTTGAAAATATGCTGAATGATGTTCGCTCACAAATATTCAAGGAGATTGAATAGATATGGCTACTACAAAAATATGGGCAGTCAAGGATAATTTGAAAAGACTTGTTGATTATGCAAGCAATCCTGAAAAGACAGTTATGGATGATGACTTGTGGCAGGTTATTCATTATTCATCTAATCGAAGGAAAACGCAGCTTGATGAAAAGACAATGTTTGTAACAGGTGTTTCCTGTTCGGTGGGTAATGCTTATGCAGAAATGGTAGCGGTTAAAAAACATTTTGGCAAACTTGGCGGTAATGTTGCTTACCATGCTTATCAAAGTTTTAAGCCGGGAGAGGTTACACCCGAGCGATGTCACGAAATCGGTGTAAAGCTTGCAAAGAAATTGTGGGGCAAAAATTATCAGGTGCTTGTTACAACGCATTTGGATAAAGAACATTGTCATAATCATTTTGTTATTAACTCTGTTGCCTACACAAGCGGGGAGAAATTTGATTGTAGTAAAAGGGCTTATAGCAAAATGCGAGAGCTTTCAGATGAATTATGCAAGGCTTATGGTTTGTCAGTAATTGAACATCCTGTAGGACATACTCCACGTAATATTCATATTGCTGAAAAGAATAGTGAGCCTACAAAGTACAATCTAATGCGTCAAGCTATTGATGAGGCAATTTGTATGAGCTGTCATCCAAAGGATTTTATATGGGCAATGAAACAAAAAGGATATATTGTTGATATTAATCCATATCACAAGTATGCAACTATCCGTTCGGTTAATGCAAAAAAGAATACAAGATTGCATCGTTTAGGCAAAAGTTATGACAGAGAAAGTATTCTTAAAAGAATAAACCAAAATGATATTGAAACTGCGTTTATCAGATTGAAAGATTTCTCTTATCAAAACAAACCAAAGCCTATTAAAGTAAAAAGATATTCTTGTGTCGGCAGTCTCACCGGCACAAGAAAAATCACAGGGCTGAGGGCACTGTATTTTTACTATTGTTATCTGCTTGGTTACCTGCCGAAAAAGAAACAGCATAAACCACTATCCCCTGAAATGAGGCAGGCTTGCAGAAAACTTGACAGATATTCACAAGAGATAAGGTTAATATGCAAGGAAAAATTTGATAATCTTGACGATGTTCATAATTTTATTGACGCATCAAAAGAGCAAATCTCTATTTTAGAAAATGCAAGACAGCATATTTACAACAAATTAAGAAGATGTACTGACCCTGATATGAAATTTGAATTGTTATCTAAACGAGATAGCTATACAAGTGCATTAAAACTTTTACGAAAGGATGTACGCACTGCAAACAATATTATTGCTGATAACAAGGAAATCAAGGAAAACATTAAGGCTGAAAAATCAATGCAGCAACAAAAATTCATTACAAAAACAATACAGCAATCACACTATCGAGATTATGAAAGGTAGGAAAATATTATGAAATCATTTTATGAACAAAACGGCGGAACTTATACCGAGATAAACGGTATTTTATACCCTAACCTTGTATCAGTAACTACAAACTATGAGATAGGAATATGGGGACAGAGGCATTTAGCTTATATTAAAGAGCATAAGAAAAGCCAGTATACAACTTTACTCACAACAGGTAAACTTAATTCATATCTGCACGATATTAATATAAGGGCCACGGAAATGTATGACACTCTTGTAAAGCAACTTGCCGAAAAGCAAGGCATAACCGAGCAACTAAAAGCATATGATATGCTTGCTTGGGTTGGTGCTATGAACAATATCTCAAATCAGGTCAGAGAGATTGTGAATGCAGAAATGATTTATATATAAAATTAAAGCGGTGGATATTGCATTTAAAAGCTATATCTGTCGCTTTTATTTTTGCAGATGTGATTTATTACCATCAGATTTTTTAAAACTGTCAGTTAGATAACAATTATTATCAAAACTGATGATTGTTAAAACAACTCTGTGTTGATATAATAAAATTGTATTAAATAAACTGTACGCAGATTATATTAATCAATTTTATTAAGGAGGAGTTTTAATGACCAAAAAGAAAAAAGGCATAATTATTGCACTTGTTGCAGTTATCGTGGTAGCTGCTGTGGGTGTAGGACTGTACTTCGGTATCGGTCCCGGTGCAAAAAATGCAAGCACAGACAATATTGCTGTTGAGGATGGCGAACTTTACAGAACACCTGTTGAAACCTTTTGGGCAGGCGTAGGCAAAGCATACATATCTTTTCAGCACAAGGAAGAGCCTGTAAATAAGGCAGCAGATGACAGTGCTGTTTACGGCGATGTATTTCAGATTATGGTGTCAAGCGAAGGAGATTTTGATCCTTGGCTGACAGGTAATTTTAATCTTGACGAAGCAGCAGGCACTCTTATGATGAAAGCACAGTGGGATGCTGCGGATGAGAATGCAACAAAGCTTTCGGATGCTGATTCAGGCGAGGAAAAAATCTATAATTCCGAAAACGGCGAATACAAAATCAGTGCTGATCTGCCTGGTTCGGCGACCGTAGTGTTTACACTTAATCCGCAAAGGGATAAGGTCGGCAATGCAGTTGAAGTTAAAACCGATACCGCTGCAAATGAAGATAAAACCTCTGAAAATGAGCAGCAGGTACAGCAGGGCGATATCAAATTGACAGGACAGACTGAAACATCAGGCGTAAGCTGTCTTGGTACAATGCTCATAAAAATCGATAACTCTTGGAAACTTCAACTTAATGTTTATAATATGGGTTATCAGGATGGCTTATGGGGTACATGGAGTAAAAATGATGACGGCTCACTCGCACTGAAAGTTACAGGAAGTCACGAACAGTTATCAAATTTTGATAATTCCATAAAGGTAAATTATAACAAGGACACACAGGAATATTCCGCTACGGTTAAATTTACATCATCCGGCTTTACATTTACTCTTCCGCTGAATGGTAAAGCAGGAGCTAATACAAGTGAAAGTACATCTGATAAAAAGAACAATTCGAATAAAAAAGACGATAAGAAATCTTCAACAGTTAAAGGTGAATATCGTGTGAACATGAATGAAAATGGTATTTATTCCAATACGGTTGGAACATCATACATATCATTTATGCCTGATGGTACTTTTAAAATAATGGTTAAGGCTAATGGAGATTTATATGATCCTTGGATCGAGGGTACATGGAAGGTTGACGGAAATAAACTGATAATTTACAATAAAGAAAAGAATGATGCAGGAATTTCCGGCGTTAAGAACGGCAGTATAACCTATACTGCAAAAGACGGAAAAGTTACTGTAAATGCTCATTTCCCAAGCGGTGGAACTGCAAGCTATACGGTTGACATCAATGTACTAAGCGGTAAATCTGATGCACCTGCACCAAATCCAAGTAAGCCGAATGATAAAAAGCCTGACAACGATAACAAGCCGAATAATAATCCTCAGGATGCAAAACAAGGTGATATCAAACTAACTGGTCAGACGGAAACATTAGGTGTGCCTTGCCTCGGTGATATGCTTATTAAAACCGATAAAACATGGAAATTACAGCTTAATGTATATAATATGGGCTATATGGATGGCTTGTGGGGAACATGGAAGAAAAACAGTGATGGTTCTCTTTCTTTGAAGGTTACAGGCAAAAACGAACAACTTTCAGGCTATGATAATACAGTCAAGGTAAATTATAACAGCAAAACGAAAGAATACAGTACAACTGTTAAATTCACATCTGCAGGCTTCAGCTTTTCTTTACCGTTGAACGGCAAGGATACGGGTTCTGTAAGCGAACCCGAAAAGACAATTGCTGTAACAGGAGTTTCTCTTGATAAGCAGGCATTAGAGCTTGCTGTTGGCAAGACTGCTGACCTGAAAGCAACAATTACACCGAGCAATGCAACAAATAAGAATATTAACTGGAGTTCAGCTGATGAAAGCAGAGCAACAATAAATAACGGAACAGTAACTGCAAAGGCGGCAGGCACTACTTATGTAATTGCCGCAACAAAGGACGGCGGATTTACAGCAACCTGCCGCGTAACCGTTACAGAACCGAGTGCTGATGAGGAATATCTTGTTGCAACAACAAGTGAAAAATGGTTTGGTGCTTATGAAATGTCTGTTATTTTTGATAACGGAACATTTTACTGGCATGGTCAGGAAGGAAGCCCTGCTGATGACAGTTGGTTTAAAGGCACGTATTCATTCAACAGCGAGAAAACAGAGCTTTCATTAACCGTATCTTATAATGCAAACGGTCCTCATCTTGAGGCTGCTGAAAGTAAAGGCACAGACACAGTTACACTTAAGGCCGACAACGGAAAATTTACAATTATTATTAAGGATCCGAGTGCAGCATCAATCAATGGCACATTTATTCTTAATGTCGGTACTTCAACGGAGAAGCCGGACCCAATAGATCCTCCAAAGCCTGAAGCAAAGTTTCAGCTTGAGCTTACAGCAAGCGACAGCATCGAGCTTGGCGGAACTGTATATCCCTGCAATGCAAAGTTAGATTTGTATGATAACAACACTTTCAAAATGCTTGTTGACGCTGGCAACGGCGAAACAGAAGCCGCAAGCGGTACATGGGCAATGGATGCAGCATATAATATCGTATTGACAGTAGAAAATCAGGCAGTTGCAAACAGCCTGCCCGATAGTATAACGCTTAATGTTGATTATGCAACAATGCAGTACAGCGGCACAGTTCAGTTTGCACCATCACAATATACCGTGTATACTCTTAACTTCGGTATTAAGTCTGAAGATCCTGAACCTGAACCGCAGCCGAATCTTCAGTTAGAACTTACTGCAAGTGACAGCATTGAACTTGGCGGAACAGCATATCCCTGCAATGCAAAGTTAGATTTGTATGATAACAACACCTTCAAAATGCTTGTTGACGCTGGCAACGGCGAAACAGAAGCCGCAAGCGGTACATGGGCAATGGATTCCGCATACAATATCGTATTAACAGTGGAAAATCAGGCAGTTGTCAACAGTCTGCCTGACAGCATAACGCTCAATGTTGATTATACAACATATGCGTATAGCGGTACTGTGCCATTTAATGCATCAGCCTACACGCAGTATACATTGAATTTTAAATAAATCATTACAGAAAAATCACCTTGATCGTATTTGATCAAGGTGATTTTTTATATCGTATCGGCAAGATTTACAAGTGCACTTTCATTGATTGAAAACAGCAGATCAGCGATTGTATTTTCATTCAGCGAATAATCCGAGCGAATCCATTGGATGATGATTCCCGAACTGCCGTTTAGTATATATGAATAAATGTATTGCTCAATCTCACTTGGAAAAGTAATTTGCAGATTATCAATAAACTGAACAATTGATTGCTGCATAAACTTAATTTTGAAATCCGTTTCAGTATCTATAAGCAGTGTTCTGAACTGCTTGTCATTATCCTTAATATAATGCAAAAATGAAAGAATATATTTACGCGCACCGACATCATTTTCCATACCGATTTTTATCAGATGATTTTTTGTTGAGTCCAAAATATCATTGCAAATTTCATTAAATAAATCCTTTGGCTCATTGTAATGAGCGTAGAAGGTGGAACGGTTTAATTCGGCTTTTTCACAAAGCTCTTTAACAGATATTTTTTCAACGGATTTTTTCTCTTTAAGCAAATCCATCATTGCATTTTTGAACATGATCTTTGATAGACGAGTTCTCTGATTATTCTTCGTGTTCATAAAATTACACCCTCTTTTTATTATCCCAACACATATTTCATAATTGTCGGTTTAGTATCACACTTTATTTAAACTGATGATTGTTAAAACAACATAGTGTTGATATAATTAAATTGTACTAAAAATACTGTCTTTTGTCAAGGAGAGGATAATATGTTTAATTTTCTGAATAAACCTGCACTTCAAAGCAGGGTTAGAAATGACCATGTTAAAGCAAGTGAAAAATGGCTGGGTTATCTGCTCGGTCCGGCAGGTGCCCTGTTGCTCAATGCCGTGCTTGCAACTTATCTGAATGTTTATTATACCGATGTACTCAATCTTACAGGGCTTTGGGGCGGTGCGTTTCTTGCCGTATTTCCGATTATATCAAAAATTATTGATGCAATTACCAATGTAATCATGGGCTACATAATTGATCATACAAAAACAAGCGAGGGTAAGGCAAGACCATGGCTTCTTATCTCTGCACCTCTACTTACAATATCGGGTATACTCCTTTTCACAGTGCCGAATGCAAGCGATACGGTTAAAGCAATATGGGTTATGCTTTCGTATAATCTTTTCTATTCCTTTGCCTACACAATTTTCAATATGAGCCATAATCTTATGGTTCCGCTTTCAACAAGGAATACAGAGCAGAGGGGATCGCTTTCCGTATTTAATCAGATTGCAACAATTATGATGAGCGGTATTATTGTGGCACTTATCTTTCCAATGGTTGTTATGCCTGTGCTTGGGGTTGACAAAGCCAAGTGGGTTACAACAATGGTCATTCTTTCCGTTCTTGCTTTGCCGCTGACACTTCTTGAATACTATTATACCAAAGAAAGAGTTACTCTTGAAAATGCTGAGGTTCAGGAAGAAAAGATACCGTATAAAAAGGTTTTAAAGGCAATATTTACCGATAAATATATGATTATTATTTATGTATATTTCCTTATTTATATGTGTGCATCTGCATACAAAAATTTAGGACTTGTATATTTCTGTAATTATGTTTTAGGTACATATAATGACGGCAAAACACAAACGCTTATTTCCGTTTTAGGCGGTATTCCCATGGGTATCGGCATCTTTGCCGTGTGGCCTCTTGCAAAGAAATTCGGAAAAAGAAATCTGACGATGGCAGGCTTTGTGCTTTATGCACTCGGCAGTGCAGTCTGTTGGATGTTCCCGACAAATATGGTTGTTGTTCTCATAGGTCAGTTTATAAAAAATATCGGCGGTCTGCCCTGTTCCTATGTGTTTATGGCACTTTTTGCAGATGTGCTTGACCATATGGAGTGGAAGCATAATTTCCGTGTTGACGGGCTTGCAATGTCCATTTACAACATTATTGCCGTGTCAAGCGTTGGAATTGTAACAGGTATATTTAATGCAGTTCTTGCAAAAAGCGGATATGTTGCCCCGTATTATAATCAGGCAGGCGAGCTTATTGCCACGCAAACAGAAACTGTTAAAAATGCCATTACTTTTGCATTTGTTGGTTTGGAATCCATAACAGGTATTGTGCTTGTTGCACTTCTTGCGTTCCTTGGTGTTGAAAAGCATATAAAGAAGGAGCAGGAAGAAATCAAGGCAAGAAAAGAACAGGAAGAAATTAAGGAAAGGAAGGAAAGTGTAAATGAGTAAATCTAAAAAGATAATTATATCTGTCATATCCATTTTGATATTCCTTATCCTTTGGTTTATGTTTGTGGGTTATCAGTGGAGCCGGGGACCGTTCGTGAAATTTCACGATTTTAAGATTGTTTCCTATGCGGGTAATGCTCAGCAGTACAGTCTTGATAATGTCAGTCTTGTAAATGAGAATGTGTTAAAGGATAAAAATATAATCTTTCTCGGTTCATCTGTTACATATGGTTCTGCATCCAAGGGCGTTTCCTTTGCCGATTATATCGGAAAGAGAAACGGCTGCAATATAATTAAAGAAGCCGTATCAGGCACAACTCTTGTTGACGAGGGGATAAATTCATATATAAGCAGGCTTAACAAGCTAAATGCTGATCGTGCGGATTTGCTTGTCTGTCAGCTTTCCACAAATGATGCAACGCAGAAAAAAGAGTTAGGCTCAGTCAGCAATTCAATGAATATAAACGATTTTGACACGCATACCATTGTCGGCGCGATTGAGTATATTATTGCTTATTCAAAGAATAAGTGGGATTGTCCTGTTATTTTTTATACAAATTCAAAATATGACAGTGAAAATTATCAGGCAATGCTTGATTTGCTGCTTGATATTCAGAAGAAATGGGATATAGGTGTTGTTGATTTGTGGAATGATACGGATTTCAACAATATAACTGATGAGCAAAGAAAACTATATATGGCTGATAAAATCCATCCGACACAGGCAGGCTATCTTGAATGGTGGACGCCTGTAATGGAAGAATATATCATAAATTATTTGGAGAAATGATATGAAAGCAATAAACCTTAAAACAGAATATCTTAAAAATCCTATAGGTATTGATATAAAAAGGCCTCGCCTTTTCTGGAACTGCGAGGGTGGCGTTAAGCAGACAGCATATCAGATTGTTGCAAATGCTGACGGAAATACTATTCTTGACACAGGCAAGGTTATATCATCGCAGATGACAGGCGTACCGTTCAGTGCTGATGTAAACAGCAAAACCAGAGTAAACTGGCAGGTTAAGCTGTGGGATGAAAACGACAGCGAGGGCGAATGGTCTGAAACCGCATTTTTTGAAATTGCATTTCTGCATCCTGCCGAGTGGAAAGCAAAGTGGATTACGGGCAATTACACACCAAAAAGCAAGAAAAAGGAGTTACTTCCCTTTATCGGAAATAAAATAGAGCGTTACCCCGTTGACTGCTTTTGTAAAGAATTTTCTGTTGATAATATTGAAAATGCAAGACTTTATATTACAGCCTGTGGACTTTATGAGGCATATATCAATGGCAGTCGTGTTGGTGATATTGTGCTTGCACCAGGTCATACGGATTATAGAAAGCGTGTTCAGTATCAGACATATGATGTAACAGATTTGCTTAGTAAGGGTAAAAACAGGCTTGAAGTAATGCTTGCTGACGGCTGGTACCGCGGCAGTACAGGCGGTTGGGGCATACGCAATCAATACGGTTATGAAACAAAGCTTATTTGTCAGCTTGAGCAAAACGGTAATCCCATACTTGTTACAGACGATAGCTGGATGTGGTCAAATGACGGTCCCATTCGTTTTGCAGATAATCAGGACGGAGAAATTTTTGATTCCCGTATGAAGCCGTCATATTCAAACAAAGCAAAACAGACAACGCATAATGTTGTGCCGACCTGTTCAAATAATGTGCCTGTTCTTGAACACGAAAGACTTACAATTCCCAAAATCATTACTACACCGAGCGGTAAAAAACTGCTTGATTTCGGGCAGAATATTGCAGGTTATGTTGAGTTTGTCATTAATGCAAAAGAGGGACAGAAAATTTATCTTCAGTTCGGAGAGCTGATTGATGAAAACGGCGAGCTGACGCTGAAAAATATTCAGACCTCTGCAAACGGCTATACATCACCTCATCAGGAGGTTGAATATATTTGTTCGGACGGTGAAAATCATTATAAAACACGCTTTGCTGTTTTCGGTTTTCAGTATGTGCTTGTTGATACTGATGTTCACTGGAAACCTGAAGATTTTACTGCTATTGCCGTGTATTCTGATTTAGAGCGCACAGGTTGGTTTGAAAGTTCAAATGCACTTCTTAATCAGTTTGTTGAAAACACTGTGTGGTCTGCAAAAAACAATTTTCTTGATGTGCCGACCGACTGTCCAACCCGTGAACGCCACGGCTGGAGCGGTGACGCGCAGATTTTCTGCAAAACAGCAGGCTTTCTTTTTGACTTCAATGCTTTTGCACAAAAATATCTGAATGATTTATATGACTGGCAGAAAGCAAGCGGCAAACTTCCTCAGATTGCACCAGCAGGCGGCATAGATTTTTATATGCAGGTAATGAACGGCTCTGTCGGCTGGGCAGATGCAGGTGTGCTTATGCCGTATCATTTGTGGAAGCTGACAGATGATAAAACGGTTCTTGAAAAATACCGGAACGGTATGGTTAAATATGCAGACTTTATGCAAAAGCGCTGCGGTAAAAAAACACCGCTTTCAGAATCAATCGGTATGCACGGAAAAGCACGCAGATATGCAGTGAATATCGGGCAGTCCTATGGCGAATGGGCAGAGCCTGCCGAGGTTCACCCGAATAAAATGACCGATATGATTTTGCCTCATCCCGAGGAATCAACAGCGTATACTGCGTATATTATGGAAATTATGGCTGAAATTTCAAATGCCCTCGGTAAACATAAAGAAGAAAAAAACTATCGTGAATTTTCGGAAAAAGTAAAAAAGTCCTATCAGGCAATGCGCAGACTTGATAAATTCACACTTGATACAGACAGGCAGGCAAGCCTTGTCCGTCCGCTTTATATGAATTTGCTTGATGAAGAACAGAAGGAGTTTGCAAAGAAAAGGCTTGTAAAAGCACTTGAGAATTACGGCTGGAGGCTCGGAACGGGATTTTTGTCAACTCCGCTTATTCTTTATGTGCTTGCCGATATTGATATTGAGTATGCCTACAAACTGCTTGAAAATGAAGAAATGCCGGGCTGGCTCTTTATGCCCAAAAGCGGCGCGAATACCATTTGGGAAAGCTGGGAGGGCACAGAAGCTCAGGGCGGTATTGCATCTCTTAATCATTACTCGAAAGGTGCAGTCTGTGAATGGCTGTTTACCACAATGTGCGGCATAAATGTTGATGGTGGAAATCATTTTGTAATCAAGCCTCATCCGGGCGGACATTTCACTTATGCCTCATTTACATACAAAAGTATTTTCGGTGAAGTGTCAAGCAAGTGGGAAAAGTCAGAGGGCAAATATATTTATACAATCAAAATTCCTGCAAACTGCACGGCTGATATTATCTTACCAAACGGCAGGGCCGAAGCAGTAAAATCAGGTACTTACACATATGAAAACTGAAAAAGCAAGATACATCGTATTAACGGACATTAACAGAGGTATCGAGCAGGACGATATTCAGTCCCTTGTAAGATTATTGCTTTATTCTAACGATATTGAAATAGAGGGGCTTATTGCCTGTACCTCCTGCTTTTTAAAGCACGGCGCAAAAAAGAAAAATGAGCAAATCATACATCAGATTATAGATGCTTATTTAAGGGTTAAACCGAATCTTGACGTCCATGCAAACGGTTATCCGAGTGCTGATTATCTGCATAGTGTAACCTGCTGCGGAATACCGAAATACGGCAAAGCTTTTGGAAACGGCTTTGGTGAAGAGAAATATTGCAATAATGCGGGCGTAAGAAAAATCATAAGCTGTGCATTTAAAAACGACAGCAGACCTCTTTACATAGGGATATGGGGCGGTGCAAACACACTGGCACAGGCAATTTGGACAGCGGAAAAAGAATGTTCAAAGGCAGATTTCCGCCGCTTTCTTTCCAAGCTGCGCATATATGCAATATCGGATCAGGACTTCGCAGGAAAATGGATTCGGGATCATTACGGAGAACAGCTTTTTTATATCGTTACTCCCTCCCACGGCAGCAGAAAGGGAAGCAGGGATTACTTTAAAGCAGCGTGGCCTGGAATGTCTGCCGACAGAAATAATCACGGCAGTGAGGACGGGGTACATAACGGTGGTTTCTGCGGTGCAGATTATTCGCTTGTTTCAAACAGCTTTATCAGAAAAAGGATTCGTTCAAAAAAGCCTTACGGCAAATGTTATCCCTATTCAAGATTTATTATGGAGGGTGATTCGCCGTCCTACCTCGCACTGATCCCGAACGGACTGAATTGTCCCGAGCATCCCGATTACGGCGGTTGGGGCGGACGGTATGAAAAATATATACCTGAGGTTGCTTTCGCCGATGAGAAATACCCGATATGGACAAATGCTTTTGATTGTGTAAAGGGCAATGACGGCAAATTCCACAAAAGTCCGCAGGCAACAATATGGCGCTGGCGTGAGGCGGTACAAAATGATTTCCTTTCACGGCTCGAATGGACAGTTTGCAGCAGTTATGAAACAGCAAATCATCCGCCGCATATAGAAACAAAAAAAACAATATTTTATGCCGAAAGGAATGAACGGATAAGGCTTGATGTCAGTGTAGGTTGTCAGGACGGCGCACAATGCACATACAAGTGGCTTGTGTATCACGAGGCAGGGGAAAATTCGCAGGGTGTTGCACTGAATGAATACGGTTTGTATGCTGATTTAATTACTTCCGATACAGACAGCTTTGAAATACACATCATATTTGAGGTGCAGAGCATTATAAATGATTTGCCGATAACAAAATATAAAAGATTTATAATTTATTCTGAAGATAAGGAGAACAGAACATGAAAATATGTATGATAGGCGGTACGGGACTTTTGGGAAGTCAGGGTGCGGCAGAACTTATTTCAAGAGGTCATCAGGTTAAGGCGATTGCTTTACCGCCTCTCCCTGAGGGTGCATCATTGCCGCCTGAAATGGAAATTGAATACGGTAATTACCTTGAAATGACAGATGATGAAATCAGAAAAATGTTTGACGGCTGTGAGGGCTTTGTGTTTGCGGCAGGTGTTGACGAAAGAGTTGAGGGTCCTGCTCCGATTTATAATCTTTATAAAAAGTATAACATTGACCCTATTTACAGACTTCTTAAACTTGCAAAGGAATGCGGAGTAAAGCATACCGTTGTTCTTGGCTCATATTTTGCATATTTTGCAAAGGCAAGACCGCAGATGAAACTGACAGAGTATCATCCGTATATCCGTTCAAGAATTGATCAGGAAAAAGCTGCAATGTCTTTTGCAGATAATAATTTTAATGTTGCTGTTCTTGAACTGCCGTACATATTCGGCACACAGCCCGGCAGAAAACCTGTATGGGTATTTCTTGTTGAAAGCATACGAAAAATGCCCGGTATTACGATGTGGCCTAAGGGCGGTTCAACAATGGTAACGGTTAAACAGGTCGGTCAGGCAATCGCAGGCGGTATTGAAAATAATAAAGGCGGTAACTGTTATCCTATCGGATATTATAACCTCACTTGGAAAGAAATGCTTGCAATCTGTCACAAACATCTCGGTTGTCCGAACAGAAAGATTATTACTATACCCGACTGGATGTACGGTATGGCAGGAAAAAGTATTGAAAAAGATTATAAAAAAAGAAACATTCAGGGTGGACTGGATATGGTTAAGTTTACTGAACTTCAATACTCCAATCAGTTCATTGATAAGGAACAGGGATGTATTCCGCTTGGTGTAGAACCCGATGATATTGACGAGGCAATCGGTGATTCCGTGAAGCTCTGTGTTGATATACTTGACGGCAAGGCAAAAAATATTGTAGCAATGAAAGGCGAATAAGATGAGCAAAAAGAAAACAGTGTTTTTAACAGGTGCCTGTGGTGGTATGGGCATTCAGGGCTTAATGCGGATGGTTAAGGATACCGATACATATAACACCCTGATTTTAGTTCGTGACAGTGAAAAAAACAGAAATATTCTTAAAGAATATATGGGTATTGACGGGCTTGAAATTGTATGGGGCGACCTTAACGATTATGACACCGTTTACAAATGCGTTGAAAAAAGTGATTTGATTCTGCATGTTGCGGCATTTGTTTCCCCTGCGGCAGATTATTATCCCGAAAAGGCTATACAGGTGAACTACGGTTCAACGAAAAATCTGATTACAGCCATTAAAGAGCAAGGCAGAGCAGACGAGGTTAAATTTGTTTATATAGGAACGGTTGCAGAAACTGGTGACAGAATGCCGCCTATTCACTGGGGCAGAGTCGGTGACCCTATCAAGCCGAGCATGTTTGATTATTATGCCGTATCCAAGGTTGCAGCGGAAAGATATGTAATTGAATCAGGCTTGAAATACTGGGTGTCACTCAGACAGACAGGCATTATCGGCGAGGCTATGAGTGCAATCCGTGATGCTATTATGTTTCATAATTGTTATGACAATGTTCTTGAATATGTATCCGACAGGGACAGCGGTGTGCTTCTTCGCAATCTTTCCTATCAGGATGCAACTGACACAATGGATATGAACTTCTGGGGGCATATTTATAATATCGGCGGCGGTGAAAAATGCCGTGTTTCAACAGGCGAAATGTTCCAAAGGCTTTATGGTGATATCGGCATAACGGATTTATCAAATGTTCTGAAGCCTAAAATGCAGGCAACAAGAAATTTCCACGGTCATTATTATCTGGATTCCGATAAGCTTGAAAGCTTTGTTCACTTCCAGAGAGATTCAATGGAATATTACTATGATGCTTATCTGAAAGGCATAGGTGCAACAGCACCTATGGCAAAGGTTATATGCAAAATTCCGGGCGGTCAAAAGCTTATGGGCGCAATAATGGGTGCAATGTTCAGTAAATTAGTAGACGGTGAGCATGGTACAAAGAATTTTATTGACAATAATCTTGAGGATAAAATCGACGCTTATTGGGGCAGCAAAAAGGCTTGGGAAAAGCTGCCTGATGATTATAATGATTTCAATCATTTCTTTGACTGGGATAAAAAGATTGTTCTCAATCACGGCTATGACGAAAGCAAGCCCGAAAGCGAGCTTGATATTGAGGATATGAAAAAAGCTGCCGAATTCAGAGGCGGCAGGCTCATATCTGAAAAAATGGAAAAGGGAAACTGGACAACACAGCTTGAATTTAAATGTGCCTTTGGTCATACCTTTAAGGCAAGCCCAAGACTCATTTTAGAAGGCGGTCACTGGTGTGATGAATGTGAACGAAAGAGCTGGAATTACGGTCAGCGTGCAAAGGTTGATCCGTTCTTTGCTCAAGTGTGGACACCGCTTCACGATGACGATGAATTGCGTGAGTATCCTAAAGAAGTTTCAGAATTGGATGTGAAATGATGACCTATTATTTAGCAGTAGATATCGGTGCATCTTCAGGCAGACACATTCTCGGATATATCAAGAATGAAAAGTTAGTACTTGAAGAGGTTCACCGATTTGAAAATTACATAAAGAATGAAAACGTCACACTTGTGTGGGATATTCAGCATTTAGTCAGTGAGGTTATCCGAGGTGTTGCAAAGTGCAAAGAAATCGGCAAAATACCAAGCACTGTTGCAATAGATACATGGGGTGTTGACTATGTTTTGCTTAATAAGGATAAAAAGGAAATTCTGTCTGCCGTATCCTATCGTGACAGCCGAACAAATGATGTTGTCAGCGAGGTTGAAAGTATAATTTCAGCGGAAAGCCTGTATCTGAAAACAGGTATTCAAAAGCAGAATTTCAATACAATCTATCAGCTTTACTGTGATAAAAAAAGCGGCAAGCTTTATGACGCTGAATACTTTTTGATGATTCCCGATTATCTGTCCTTCAAACTGACAGGTGTAATAAAAAATGAATACACAAATGCCACAACAACAGGTGTGGTTAATGCCAAATCAAAAACTTGGGATAAGGCTATTATCGAAAAATTAGATTTGCCAAAGCATTTATTTAACGAGCTTAATACACCTTGCTCGCTTATAGGTAACTTTACGAAAGAAATACAGGATTATGTGGGCTTTGACAGCACTGTTATTTTTGCACCAAGCCACGATACCGCAAGTGCAGTTGCCGCCTGTCCTATTGATGATAACAGCGTATATATTTCATCTGGCACTTGGTCGCTGATTGGTGTTGAAAGTTTAAAGCCTATTGTGAATACAGAATCTCAAAAAGCAAATTTCACAAACGAAGGCGGCATTGATTATCGCTTCCGTTTTCTGAAAAACTATATGGGCATGTGGCTGTTTCAGAATATCCGAAAGAATCTTGATAAGAAATATACTTATGATGAAATGATGCATATGGCACAAAACAGTACATATATTAATTATTTTGATGTGAATGACGAAAGTCTTGTTGCTCCTGATAATATGCTGAAGGCTGCTAATAATCTGATTGGCGATTTATCAATTGCTGATACGCTGAGCTGTGTTTATCATTCGCTTGCAAGGTCATATAAAAATGCAGTGGAGGAAATTGAAGAAATCACAGGCAAGACGATAGATAATATATTTATTGTCGGCGGCGGCAGTAAAGACAGTTATCTGAACAAACTCACAGCTCAGTACACAGGCAAACAGGTTATAACAGGACTCAGCGAAGCCACTGCAACAGGTAATCTGCTTTCACAGATTATGTATGATAAAAAAATATCTCTTGCAAAAGCAAGAGAACTTGTTAAAAATTCATTTGATATTAAGGAGATAAACTGATGTCACGATATGATGAAGCAAAGCAGACTTATGCGAAATATGGTGTTGATACAGATAAGGTGATTGAAACACTTAAAAATGTTTCCGTTTCGCTCCATTGCTGGCAGGGTGATGATGTCAGAGGCTTTGATACCGACCCGACTAAACCGCTCACAGGCGGTATTCAGACAACAGGAAATTACCCCGGCAGAGCATCAACACCTGAAGAGCTTATGGCGGATATTGACGAGGTGCTGAAACTTGTTCCCGGTAAAATTAAATTAAACCTGCACGCAAGCTATGCTATTTTTGATGAAGAAAATCCTTGGGTGGACAGAGATAAAATTGAACCTAAGCATTTCAAAAAATGGGTGGATTTCTGCAAGGAAAGAGGACTTGGCTGTGATTTTAATCCAACCTTCTTTTCACACCCGAAATGTGATCCTTTGACACTCTCATCACCTAATGAAGAAACAAGAAGGTTCTGGATTGAACACGGCAAGGCTTGTATCAGAATTTCAAATTATCTTGCAGAGGAGCTCGGCGAGCCTTGTGTTATGAATATCTGGACAGGTGATGGATTTAAGGATATCCCTGCCGACAGAATCGGACCGAGAGAGCGCTATAAGGCTTCTATTGATGAAATTCTTTCAGAGCCTTATGATTTCAATAAAATTAAACCCTGCGTTGAAAGCAAGGTGTTTGGCATAGGCGTTGAGGCTTATACAGTCGGCTCTGCTGAGTTCTCGCTGGGCTATGCTGCTATGAATAAGGATAAATGTATTCCGCTTATGGACAACGGACATTATCATCCTACTGAGGTAGTCAGTGACAAAATATCTGCACTTCTCACATTCTTCCCTGAAATTGCACTGCATATTACCCGTGGTGTTCGCTGGGACAGTGATCATGTTGTTTTGTTTGATGACGAAACAAAGGAAATTGCAAAAGAGATAGTTCGCTGCGGCGGTCTTGACGGCAAAGTGAATATTGCACTTGATTATTTTGACGCAAGTATAAACCGTATTTCAGCTTGGGTAACAGGTGTAAGAAATGTGCAGAAAGCACTGCTCTATGCACTTTTAGAGCCAAGCAATTCACTTAAAAATATGCAGGATAATTCCGATTTCACACAGCTTATGGTGATGCAGGAGGAAATGAAAATTGCACCATTCGGCGATGTGTGGAATGAATATTTAGAAAGAGAAAATGTTCCTGCTGAATATTATGCAGAGGTAAAAAAATACGAGCAGGAGGTTTTAAGCAAGAGATGAAAGATATATTAACAGCACCCTTTGTGGAGGAAATGAAAAAAACAACAGCCAATATGTACCGCCTTGGCTGGGATGAGCGAAACGGCGGTAATATCAGCTATATGCTTGATGAGCAAGAGGTCGGCGAATACCTTGCTCTTGATAATGTAATCAGAACAATCCCGACAGGTTTTGATGCAAAAGCACTTATCGGCAAAATATTCATCGTAACTGGTACAGGTAAATACTTTAAAAATGTTGCAGATGATCCCGAAAACAATCTCGGTATTATCCGCATTGCAGAGGACGGCACAACAGCAGAACTCCTTTGGGGCTATGCAGACGGTGGTAAATTCACATCGGAACTTCCCGCACATCTTATGAGCCATATGGCAAGACTTGAGGTTGATCCCGAAAACAGAGTGGTTATGCACTCTCACCCGACAAACACACTTGCAATGAACTATGTTCACGAGCTTGACGAAAAGAAAATAACCCACACACTTTGGGAAATGTGTACGGAATGTATTGTAGTATTTCCCGACGGTGTAGGTGTACTCCCTTGGATGCTTTGCGGCACAAATGAAATCGGCGAAGCAACGGCTGAAAAGATGAAGGAATTCAGACTTGTAATCTGGGGTATGCACGGTATTTACGGTGCAGGCAAAACAATGGACGAAACCTTCGGGCTTATTGAAACGGTGGAAAAGGCGGCACAAATCTATATGTTAACTGCCCATCTGCCGAGAGTTAATAATATCAAAGACACTGAAATGCAGGAACTTGCAGAATTCTTCGGCGTCAAATACAGAAAAGATTTTTTGAATTTGGAATAAATTATGTTATTACAATTTACAGAAATAAGCAATCTTTTGGTTAAGATAATTAGCTTGTTATCAACAGTGATAACATTTTGATAACAGCAATCAGTATAAAAAATATTCAATTAAATCTTTTTTAGAAAGGTACGATATACTAAAAAATAGCACAAAAGCGTAAAAAGTCAAGCATACCTGCATTTTATTAGAAATTATGCAGGTATGCTTGACTTTTCAGTTGCTTAATGATACAATTAAGAAAATTTGGAAAGAAGATGAAAAAAATGGAAGAGTTAAAATTCATAAAAGACCGAAAAGACGATTATAATGCTTCTGAATTTATGAATGAATTATTTTCAGCATCAAAAAAACTTGGAGTGTTAGAAGGTAAAATTAACAGTTACAAGTTTAATAGTATATTAGTTCCTCATTTTCATCTAAAAGAAGCCGTTTCAACAATGTATATTGAGGGAACACAAACCACAATTAATGATGTATACGAGAATGAAATCTCTTCCCAAAAATCTGATGATCGAATTATGAGAGAAGTTAGAAATCATTCTAAAGCTCTTTTATATGGTTCGGAATTTTTAAATGTTAATAATTTTTCTCATGCTTTTATAAAGCGATTGCACAAAATCATGTTAGATGGAATTATTCACAAGAGTAAGAATATTACATTAGGTGATTATAAATCAAAAGACAATCGTATTGTCAATAGTTATGGAAAAACAATATTCAACCCGCCTACAGCAGCAAAAACCAAAAAATATATGGATGAGTTAATTGATTATATGAACAGTAACGATGATGGAATAAACCCATTAATAAAAGCAGCTATTATTCATTCTCAATTTGAATCTATTCATCCTTTTGATGATGGAAATGGCAGAGTTGGAAGATTGCTTGTAAGCTTATATTTATATAAATCTAAGGTTATCAATTTTCCATTTTTTTATATCAGCGAAGCAATTAGCCAAGATAAAAATGTTTATTACAATAAACTCACAGATTCAAGAAAAAATAATTATGATGAATGGATTAAATTCTTTTTAAAAAAATGTGCCGTACAAGCTGAAAAACATATTGCCTACATAGATTCATTAAATCGCTTGTATGAGCGCACAAAAAAAATGCTAAATGATGTCTTGAAAAGTACTAAATATGAATTGGTCATTGAGTGTATATTTACACATCCTGTATTAAATTCTGCATACTTATCAGAAAAATTAAATGTCTCTATTGGGCAAGCAAAGCGATATCTAGATGTGTTAGAAGAAAATCAAGTATTATCAGGAGATGATAGAAAGCGAAATAGATTATATTATTTTGTTGATTTGCTGGATTTAGCCAGACGAAATATCTAAACACAAATAACGAGGAGGCTTAAAATATGAATATAAAAAATAAAGCATCACCAATTATCGGTTAAGATAATAAGCAATGCTTTTGGATGTGTTAACATCCTTACCAATCATAATGATAACACATTCAAAAGCATTATACAACACATAAAATATAAATGTAATTATTTTGTAAAGACAGGAGAAAATTAAAATTATGAATGATGTTATCACTGAAAGAAAACAAGATATATTGAAAATAGTTGAGAGCTTAGATATTACCCCAACCATGTACCTAAATGCCGTAGAAAAATATAAAACTATAGTAAATGTGCTTGAGAACAAAGGAATTTCTGCTCATATATATCCGCAAGGCTCGTTTGCTATTGGTACTGTTGTTAAACCGAAAATTAGAAAAAGAAAGGCAGACTACGATTTAGATGTAATATGCGAGGTTAATTACCATAAACATGATATTACTCCTCAAGAGTTATATGACGAGTTAAAGAATGCTTTGGAAACCGATGGAAGATATTCAACTAAATTGGAATATTTTGATGAATGCTTAACAATAAATTATAGTGACATTAATGGTGTGGGATTTAGTATTGATATTGTGCCATCTGTACACGAAGATCAAGCGACAATCATATCAATGAAATCACATAGTAATATGCCTGAACTTTGTGACAGTTCAATTGCTATTACTACGAACAAAGTTTTTGATTGGGGTAGTAGTAATCCTAAAGGTTTTCAGACTTGGTTTGAAACCATTAACCAAAAGTTTCTTGATTATGATGTTCATACAAATAGAACAAGTATACTTAATGAACACAGAGCTATTTTTGCATCTGCTGATGATATACCAAAATCGGTTGTTAAAACTCCTTTACAGAGAGTTGTGCAATTGCTGAAATCTCACAACAATGAGTTTTTCGATAAACCAAAAATTAAAAACTATAAGGTTAAAAGTGTAATTATTGCCACATTAGTCACTACAATTGCATCAAATGCGCCAGATTATTACGATACTTTTGATCTTCTAAAATATGTTTTAGATGAGCTATCAGTTTATATACATCTTAATGAAAACCATATTCTTTTCAAAAATATGCATCCAAATAATACAATTATACAGTATGACGGAAAAACTTGGTATATTGAAAATCCGTCAAATCCAGATGATAATCTTGCAAACAGCTGGAATGACAATTCAGCCAATGCTACATACTTTTTCAATTGGGTAAATGCACTTATAAAAGACTTCAAATTCATCAGCGATTCAACTGATAATTCAGGAATAATAAATATTTTTGGTGAATCTACATTGAAAAAATTTGATATAGGCAAAAAATATATTCCAAGCAATTCTCGTCCTGTTAGTAGTACTGCTCAAAGCAAGCCTTGGAGAGCTTATGAATAGTAAAAAACTTAAAATTGAAGAATTGCTGATAATTCAACCGGGATTAACATACCATGACGGTATTATTGAAGGAGAAATTGAAATAAATCTTCATCATTATGGATATTACGTTAACAATAATTATAACATAAAAATAATTATTGACTACGAATCGCCCTTTAGTTCAGAGGTTTATGAAACCAAAGGAGCAGTACGAAAAGATTATAAACACAAATATAAAGATGGTATGCTATGCCTGTCCACTCCGATTGATTTAAAATTAGCAGAGGCTAAGGACTGTTCGCTAGTTACATTTTTTAATGACTTTATTGAGCCATATTTCTTTTCTTATGACTATTTTGAGAGATATGGATACTATCCTTTCGATGACAGATGTCATGGTTCTGTGGGAATTCTCGATTCATATTGTGATATAACAGGCATTAAGGATTATGAAAAATTAATAAAATTAATTATGAATGTTTCACTAGGAAAATATTCATATAGAGGGCATTTGAATTGTCCTTGCGGTAGCAATAAGAAGACTCGCAATTGTCACCCTAACATTCTTAATTTATTTCAAAACAAAAATATTGTTGAACAGGTTTCGAAAGATTATCATTTTATTTTGAGGGAACTGAATGAGTATAAGAAAAAAGCAAAATGATGAACATATTTTAAAATTGCAATATGCTGCCCGTCACTCTTATAATTTAGCGGAATTGTTGGGTTTGTTTTCATGGTTGTTAACATTCATAATTATATTGATTAGTTGGTTTGATAATGGTGCCAATCCAGATGTTATTGCATACATTGTAGCTATAATCACAATCTTAAATTCAGCAGTAGATTATTTACGAAATAAGTCAATAAATATGGCATCAAGTATACGAGCTTATATAGATTACACACTATTTAATATGAATTCAAAAAAAGTTTATAATGGACTAACTATTGATATTATCAATAAATTTGGAGATATAATTGCAAATTTACACAAGAAAACATACTTAAAACAAATTTCTAATTCAGGTACGGATGTGTATAAAGGTGTAAAAGATTGGTATACTCTAAGTGATGGAATGACAACAGATGAAGAAATCGTGTCAGCCCAAAAAGAAAATTGTGGTTTTGATAAAAATATTTCTAGAGACAGCATTATTATTTCAATTATCTTATTTGCAGTGTTTGCATTTTGTATTATTAAATTAGATCAAAAATTTTTATTAATATGTGCATTTTTACCTGTGGGATTTAAAATAATAAAATCTATAATAGATTATTATGAATACAAAAAAATTTATGATGAAGAAAAAATAATTATTTCTAAACTTGATGATTATGGTTATGATGAAAAGTTATCAATACAATTGCAAGAATGTATAAATGAAAGAAGACAATTATCTTTTGTTACATTTTCATTTATTCATAAGCTAAAAGCAAAATATATGCATCATAAAATAAAAAAAGATTAATGAAACTTTATCATTTGTAAGGACGTCATAATAAAAAGAATGTATTCAAAAGAAAAAAGGTTAGCCTTTCGGCTAACCTTTTTTTCTTGTTAAATGTGTATTTTTTGCCTTTAAGACATAAGCTGAGATCGGTTCATACACAAACCGCTTGCTTTCCTCCATTAAGATATCCCCAACAAATATCTTAATATCATTGGCTAGAGAATATATCTCTGTGTATTTATATTATATGATTTTTATTGATTTGTAAAGCATTTTTTACGAAAATTTTGTTGACAAATTTGTAATTATTTTCTTTGTACTATATATAGTATACCTGTTTAAAAATCCATACTATTCTTTCGTTTCCCAAGCTTGATTAATACGCATTGCGATTGCACGATTGCACAAATGAACAAGTTCATCATTCATATTAACTATAGAAATTAATTGATTAAATTTGACGGAACCCAAATCAACATACATTTTAGCAACAAATTCATCTATAAAAGAAGAACCCACAATTGCTATACCTGCAAAATCAAGTATTATTGGTTTACCTGTTCTTTTAATAATGTTTAAAACATCTGTTTTTAAGGCTTTTCCTGCAGGACGGGTTCCGAAATCTTCTGCATACTCAATAACTTTATATTTCAGCCAATCATTATCAAGCTGCACCATATCTTCAATTCTTATATCAAAATCATCAAATTCACCTATGCTGCGCAAAGCCTTCTTAATATCTGTTTTATTCCCGAGTTCAAGCTGAAAATCAACAGTAGTACTTTTATGATTAGTATTGACTATTGGATTATTGGACTAGAATTTTTCATCATCATTTTTAAACATTAATGTAGAATTACCAGTTGAAATAGCTAATCTTCCACCATTTTCCTTAACAATTTGTGAAAGTCCATATAAGCCGTTTCCTTGACCTTGACCATCTCCAACGCCTTCTTGAATAGCTAACCGTATTGCATCAATCTCGTTTTCAGTGTTTACATTACCATTAGATAATGAAGCCCGAATTCCAATTCCGCAATCATAAACACAAATCGCAATAAGATTTGTTTTCTTATGATATTGTGCCATAACATAACCCCTATTGCATTGACTATGCAGTAGAACATTATCTAATATTTCGTAAACGCACCACATCATACCTTTTAAAACACCATCTTCACAAATGGTTGTTTTACTTAGTTTATCAGCAAAAGCCTGATTAATTGCAGCAGCCTGAGGACATCCATTATCATCTGATTCATACATAAAAATCTTATTAAATGGATTTCTTGTATTTTTTATTTCATCAGCACTTAAATTAAGAGGATTTTCAAAGTGACAACCTTTTAAGTAGGGATTATTCTTAATAACAACATCTACATCTATTTTGTATATTTCTCTATATTCTTGTATTAATGCAGCAATAGGTACGCAGGCATCCGGAAATATATGCTCCTGTGCGCAAAGGCACTTTATTTCTATAGTTTTAGTATCAACAGAATCTCTGTTAATATATCGTATCGCCTTTTGCATACAACGAATAAAATCAGATACGCAGAACTGATTTTCCATTTTATGAATTGTAATCGTGTTTTTATTTACATAAACATTTTGTTTAGATTTTGACATAAGAAATCCTCGACTGTTATTTGATTTAATGATAGCACGATTTTAATATTAAATCAATTATAAAAACAAATTACTCAACTTGAATTTTTTATTGAATTGTGGTATAATAAATCCATAAACAGACTACACTAAATATTGTAATAATACAATTGTTATCAACAGCGATAACATTTTGATAACAGCAATCAGTATAGGTAGTATATTATAGATATATCAAATAAACGAAATACCAGAGTGTACATAATCTAAACAAAACTGTTTAAATTAAGTCTTTGGTAATCGAGTGGGAATAATGATGAAAAACCCTGAAAGGTGCATAAACAGGCACTTTTCAGGGTTCTTTTTTGTTATGAATTTCATCTTTTATATTAGCATATTCTAAAATTATTTCTTCTCTGTTTTTCATATAAGTAATCTCCATTTTTATATTATTTTAGATTTCATTAATATAGTGCTGATTATTTTAAAATGTAACACAATTTTGAGTTCAAAAAATAATAAAAAGCAATTTTTTATTTGTTTTCGAAATTTAGACAGGAATAACTAACGTTACATTTGTTGTATTTAATAACTAATATAATGGATGCTGAAACAATCGCCAATGTTAGCACATCTGGGCAGGTGTTGAAAATGTCAACACCTGAATGCTTGAAAGTTAAGTTTAAAAATGACTTTATAACAAAACGTGCAGAGCTTGATTTGTCACAGGAGAAAATGGCTGAGCAATTAAACATCTCACTGCGTTCCTATTCAAACCTTGAGCACGGCAAATATTGCTGTTCTTTGACAACATTTATTAATTACGTCAATAATTTTGATATTGATAAGGATAAGCTCTTTTCAGAGCTTGCGGATATATTGAATGAGAGTGGGGAGTAAATATTCATAAATAATGTCCCTGTCTCAATTAAGAGATAGGGACATTCTATTGCAGTCAACAGAAAAGATACTAACAACGAGAGGGGTTTGCTTTTATTTTCATGGTATTATTTGTCTCTGCAAATTAAATATAATTGTCACAATCACTTAAGCGTTATTTTCACAGATTGCTTTGCGTGTCTGAAGAATACTGCTTGGTGTGACGGAAAACTCGTCAAGACCCCATTCAAGCAGCAGAGGTATAAGACGGCTGTCCGAGGCGGCTTCACCGCACATACCAACCTGTATTCCCTCGTTTTTAGCGTTTTTTATTGTAATTTCAATTGCTCTGAGTACTGACGGCTGAAAAACGTCATAAAGACTGCTGACTCTTGAATTGCCTCTGTCAACCGCCATTGTATAGCCTGTCAGGTCATTTGTGCCGATTGAGAAAAAATCAACCTCTTTGGCAAGCAGATCAGAAATTAAAACAGCCGACGGAGTTTCAATCATAATACCCAGTGAAACAGGGCGGTAAGGTATTCCTGCATCTGTTAATTCACATTCACATTCAAAAATTAATTTCTTTGATTTTTTTATTTCATCAACGCAGGTGACAAGGGGAAGCATAATTTTAATAGCGCCGTATACTGCTGCCCTCAATATAGCTCTTATCTGCTTTTTAAAAAACTCCTTGCTGTCAAGGCAGTAGCGGATTCCTCTGTGACCGAGAAACGGATTATTCTCTTTTTCGATATGAAGATAGGGAATATCCTTATCCCCGCCTATATCGAGAGTGCGGATAATAACCTCTCGTCCGTTCATTGCCCGTGCAACTGTTGAATATGCCTCAAACTGCTCCTCTTCGTCAGGCTCGCTTGTACGGTCCATAAATAGAAACTCTGTTCTGAAAAGACCGATACCCTCACCGCTGTTCTGCACTACATTCTGTACATCCTCCGGCTTGCCGATGTTGCCGTAAACAGACTTTTTAATTCCGTTTTCAGTTATCGTTTCTTTGTCAATGAAGGCTTTGAGTGATTCCTTCTGATTAAGATATTCATTATGCTTTCGTGTATATTCTGCTGTTTCGCTTTCGCTTGGGTTGGCAAATACCTTTCCTTTGAAGCCATCGCATATCAGAGTTTCTCCGCTTTTTATATTCTTTGTAGCGTCAATAACAGAAAGTACGGCGGGTATACCCATTGCTCTTGCAAGTATGGCACTGTGGCTTGTTATTCCTCCGACCTCTGTTATAATTGCAGTAACATTTTCTTTATTGATCTGACCTGTCATTGAGGGTGTCAGATCTACTGCAACAAGCACGGAGCCTTTTGGTACAGAGCTGATGTCAACAGTCTTAATGCCTAAAAGCCGTTTAAGAAGACTGTCCCTGATATCTCTTATATCGCTTGCTCTCTGCTTTGTCAGATCATCATCTGCAGATGAGAACATATCAATGAACATCTGACATACTGTATCAACAGCTTTTTCTGCAACTGAGCCTGCAGAGATGCTTTCTTCAATCTGCGACATCATAAACGGGTCGCTGAGCATTGCAATATGCCCCTCTAATATTTCTGCCTCTTTTTCTCCTGCGGATTTTTTCAGCTTTTCTGCAAGCGTCATTGTTTCGGCTACAAAGTCATCAACGGCTTTTTTCAGACGTGATTTTTCATTTTTTTCACCGCTGTATTCGGCATTGCTGTAATCAGTATTAATATCATTTATTATAACAGCTTTGCCGATACCGTAGCCCTGGCTGGCACCAATACCTTTAAGCATATTTTCCCCCTGACAATTATTCACCGAAGCCCGAATCAATCAGATTTATTGCAGCATTGAGCATCGCGCCCTCGTCAGTACCGCTGCATTCAACAGTTATTTGTGTACCGCATTTTATTCCTGCCGCCATTATATTCATAATGCTTTTTCCGTTAATTCGTTTGTTGTCAACAATAAGCTCAATATCTGACACGTATTTTGTCATTGCAGTTACAAACACATTTGCAGGGCGCATATGAAAGCCCATTTCATTTGTTATTTTTGTTGTTTTGGAAATCATAAGTTCACCTTAATTCTTCTCTTCTTGTTTTTTTCAGGAGCGCAAGCATAAATGCGCCTGCAACAGAGCCGGCAGCAAGTGCTGCAATATATCCCAAGGGATTGTCAACTACAGGGAAGACGAATATGCCTCCGTGAGGAGCAGGACAGGAGCAGTTAAACAGTGATGTTACAAGACCCGCAACGGCTGAGCCCACCATACAGGACGGAATAACCCTCAGCGGATCTGCCGCTGCATAGGGTATAGCGCCCTCTGTAATAAAGCATAAGCCCATAAGGTAGTTTACAGGACCGTTTTTCAGTTCCTCGTTATTCCACTTTTTCCTGTTAAAGCTGGTTGACAGTGCAATTGCAATAGGTGGAATCATACCGCCTATCATAACAGCCGCCATAATCCAGCCGTTGCCGTCAGCAATAGCCGCTGTGCCGAAAACATATGCAGCCTTGTTGAACGGACCGCCCATATCAATTGCCATCATCGCCGCAAGTACTATTGAAAGAAGAACCTTGCTTGTTCCTCCGAGATTTGTAAGACCGTTTGATAAGCCGTTGTTAAGCACACCGATTATGGGATTTATAGCAAGCATAACGACGCCGATAAGAAGTGTGCCAAGCAAAGGGAATATGAAAACAGGCTTTATTCCATCCATAGATTTTGGGAGCCATGCGAACGCTTTTTTCAGGATAAGAACTATTATACCTGCCACAAAACCTGCGAAAAGTGCACCTAAAAATCCCGATACAGCACTGTCGTTACCTGTTGGTGATGTCATCGTGGCACCTGTTGTTGCAAGATAGCCGCCAACAATACCGGGTAAAAGACCGGGGCGGTCTGCAATGGATTGTGCAATATATCCTGAAAGAATAGGCAGCATAAAAGCAAACGCTGCTTTACCTATCCAGAATACAACCGCTGCAACAGGATTTGTTGAGCCGAAATCGCCGCCGACATTGGCGTTTCCCGCAAAGGTGTCAATAAGAAAGCCCAGGGCAATCAGCACACCGCCGCCTACAACAAAGGGCAGCATATGAGAAACACCGTTCATAAGGTGCTTGTATATCATATGACCGAAGCTTTCCTTGTCATCATATTCATCTCTGTCAGGGCTGCTGCCATCATTATATACTTTTGCGTTGCCGTCTATTATTCGTTGAATAAGCTCTTCTGGCTTGTTGATACCGTTTGATACGGTTGTTTTTATAACGGGCTTGCCGTTGAAGCGTGACATTTCAACATTTTTATCTGCGGCAATAATTATGCCGTCACACTCTTCAATTTCTTTTTTTGTAAGAACATTTTTTGCTCCGCCTGAGCCATTTGTTTCCGCCTTTACGCAGTAGCCTAATTTTTCGCCTGCTTTTTCAAGTGCCTCGGCTGCCATATATGTGTGTGCAATTCCCGTGGGGCAGGCAGTTACTGCCAAAATACGATACCCGCTTTTCTGAACTGTTTTAAATTTCGGTTCATCGGGATATTTCTCTTTTTCTTTTTTATCTATAATATCTAAAAATTCATCGGTTGTTTTTGCATCCTTCAGACTGCTGCAAAATTCAGGCTCCATAAGCATAACCATTAATCTTGAAAGTATTTCAAGGTGAAGATCACCGTCAAGCGGTGCGGCAATCATAAAAAGTATATCCGTAGGTTTGCCGTCAGGTGCATTATAATCAATACCCTTTGGCGCAGTGATTGCTGAAAGTCCTGCTGTTTTTACACTGTCACTTTTTGCGTGGGGAACAGCAATTCCGTTGCCTATTGCGGTAGTTCCCTGATTTTCTCTTGCAAGGATAGCATCCTTGAATACTCCTGAATTTGCAAGGTTTCCTGCTCTCTTATGCAGAGCAATCAGACTGTTTATTGCTTCTGATTTTGTTGATACGGAGGTGTTAAGACTTATAGCATCCCGTTTCAGCAAATCAACAATTCTCATTAAAATCCTCTCCTAAATGCTCATTTGTGAGCATAGCCTCAATTTCTTCCTTTACTGCCAGTGATTGTGAAAATGCTGTTGCATTGCCGCAGGCGGAGCCAAGCTTAAGAGCATAGCCGTATTCGCTGCTTTTAATGTAACCTGCAATAAATCCTGCAACCATTGAATCACCGCATCCTACAGAGCTGACTATTTCACCGGGCACATTGCCTGCTTTTCGTATTATTCCCTGATTATCAAGCAGGACAGCTCCTTTTTTACCCCATGAAATAAGTACGTTTTGTGCGCCCTTTTCCTGAAGCATTTTGCCGTATCTGACAATATCGTCAAAGCTTTCGATATGAACACCGAAAAGCTCTCCGAGCTCGTGATGATTAGGCTTAATTAAAAAAGGCTTATACTGAAGCACGTTGAGAAGTAAATCACCTGTGGCGTCAACGACAAATTTAATGCCCTTGCCGTCAAGTGTGTCAAGAATTTTTTCATAAATATTATTCGGCAGTGATTTAGGTATAGAGCCTGCAAGCACAAGAAAATCCTCCTGCCTGATTTTATCAAGCTTTTCAAAAAGTCTTTCAAGGTCATTCTCCTGAATTTCAGGACCGTCTGCATTAATATCAGTTTCATTGTCTGATTTTATTTTAACGTTAATTCTTGTTAAGCCTTTTTTCAGTCTGATAAAATCATTATTTATTCCGTCATCATCAAGCATTTCGGCAAGCCTTTCGCCTGAAAAGCCTGCAATAAAACCAAGGGCTGTGTTTTCAATCCCTAATCTTGACAGTATGACCGAAACATTTATTCCCTTACCGCCGTAGTTAAGCTGTTCACTTTCAGCTCTGTTTATTTTGCCCGTCTGAAGCTTATCGACCTTAATTACATAGTCAATTGCGGGATTAAAGGTTACAGTATATATCATATATTACACCTCTCTCACTGCTGTAAATAATTTACTTTCATAGTATTATCATTATATCAGAAATTAATCAGATGAAAAACTTTTTAATAAAAAAAGCAACCTATAGTTGCGAAATTTCAAATTAAAATGTATAGTATAATTATGTGATATCTGTTATTCTTAATTTGAGGTGATACTATGAGAGAACAAACAGCTAAAAGACTTTTTGAATACAGAAAGGCAAACGGCTTTTCACAGGAGGAGCTGGCTGAAAAAATAGGTGTTTCAAGGCAGGCAATATCAAAATGGGAGCGCGGTGAAAGCAGCCCTGATACTGAAAATCTTATTGCACTTTCAAGATTATATAATGTTACAATTGATGAAATGATTAATACTGAAAATGAGCCTGTAAAGGCAGAAAAATCAGTGAATGAAGAACCGCAGCAGGATGAGGCGGATGACTCCGCTGATGAATCAACCGAAGCGAAAGTGAGCTTGAGAAACGGTATTCACGTGCACGACGGAAAGGATAAGGTAGATATCGGCTTCAACGGAATACATATCGAAACAAAAAAAGGTGAATCTGTTCATATAGGCTCAGGTGATGTTAAGGTTGAAGGTATTGATGAAGAATATATTTTTTCACGTGGAAAAGGCAGCAAGCTCTTTCACGCTTTACTGCCTATGAGTGTGATTATTGTATATCTTATAATAGGCTTCACATTTAAACAGGGCTGGGCACTCGGCTGGCTTCTGGTATTTTTAATACCGATTATAGAAAGCTTTGTCGCAGCGGTTAAAACAAAAAATCCGTCTGCATTTGCTTATCCTGTTCTTGTGGTGGCTGTGTATCTTACTGTGGGACTTTTTGAAAAAATATGGCATCCCACGTGGATAATGTTTTTAACAATACCTGTTTATTATGTGATATCTGATTTTATCAAGCCGATGCATAAAAAGAAAGATGATTAGGTGTTTAGAACAACAAAAAAATCAACGGATGCATTTTGAACTTTTACTTTATATTGCTATAAAATGAAAAACGACAATTCTGATTCAGAAATTGTCGTTTTTTGATAAATATACAATTATTATCTTTCTGCTTTTCTTACAGGAAACCAAAGCTCAATATAACCGTATTTTCTGTCTCCGCCGTATATTTCAAAATTAGGTCCGTCTACTCTTTCATAATTTGCAGTAGGCAGCCATTCTGAATAAAATCTTTTTTGAAGATTTCTTAAAACATCAAAAATTTCATCCCATTTGAATTTTTCAGAAGGGAATACAGCATATGTCTGAGCAGGAATATGTTGAACTTTATAGCCTTTGGTTTTTGAAGTATCTGAAACAAAAGCACACAGCATATACGAAAATGTATTTCCCAGAGTTTTTCTGTAGTTTTCAACACCGTGAATTTTGCATAAATCCGGCGGAACAAAATCAGGCAAATCTCCTGCCGCTTCAAGCAGTTTTTCATAATTGCCGTTTCTGTGTGATTTTTGCCATAATTCTGAGGGACTTGTAAAACCTCTTTTTTCGGATAAAGATGCAACTGTTTCAATTCCGAAAACATCAAATGCTTCTTTTGTTTCAATTCTGTAATTCATAGGTTCCTCTCCTTTGATTGTTATTTGAAAAGAGATTCTCGGATAAATTTTTAATTGTGCCCCTGAATTTTTTGCTTCCTTTGGTGTTATACCGTGGATTTTAAAAAAAGCTCTTGAAAAAGAAACAGATGCTTCATAACCGTATTTTAATGCTACATCTATTACTTTGGCATCATGGGTTTGAAGCTCCAATGCCGCTGCGCTCATACGCCTTCTTCTGATATATTCTGCCAGTGATATATCGGTAATAAATGAAAACATTCTTTGAAAATTATATGACGAACAGCAGGCTTTTTGAGCCACTATATTCAAATCAATTTTCTCAGTTAAATTATCCTCAATATAATCAAGGGCGGCATTCATTTTGTCTATCCATTCCATAAAACTTTTCTCCTTTCAATCAAAGATTATCATTATTTTATCCGAAAATCGCAACTTTTTATGCACAAATTGATGTGCCTGTTATTTTTAGCATGAATTTCTTCATAATATTGAAAATCCATATCTGTTTTACTGAGTTTTTATCGCAAATCAAAAAAGTCATTGCAAAAAGAAAATATCGGGATAAAGAAAAGCAGCGGTGCAGTCATACAACTGCACCGCTGCTTAAATACTTTGTTGCCGTACCTCAGCAAAATAGTCTGTTTATTTTAATTATCGGATTTATTATCAGTATCGTTTTCTGTCGTATTATTTACATCTGCACTTTCCTGAGGCTGAGCATTATTATCATCTGATGACTGATTATTGTAATAATAGCTGCCCTCAGTCTGCCGGTTACTGCTTTGCGGCGGTGCGTAATAATAACCGCTTGCATTCTCTGACGGAGCAGTATAGCCATAAGTCTGACCACTGCCTGTAAAGCCTGATATTTTTTCATCAAATGACTTGAAATCGTCAGGAGTTATTCTGCCGTTCTGCAAGGCTCTCATACGGAAATTCTCATAATATAATGCTTTTGTTGTATTAACATACGGAATAACATAAACAGAAGCAATACCGAAGGTTACAGCGGTCAGCAGATACCACGGAATAAAGCTTAATGCAAGTGTAAACAGCTCTGTTCTGTTTCCTGCTACCATTTTCTTTGAAAGCTTAATAGCTTCGCTTGGCTTAAGGTTAGGGTTATCACTCATAATCTGCTCTGCAAAAAATGAGCTGAAAAAGAAAATTACTCCGGGAACTACCAGAAGAAGCGTAAGCAGCCCCATAATCACATTCTTTAAAAGAACAACAGCAAGCTTTTTCAGATAGGTATCATTAAAGGAGTTCTTGAAAATTTCAGAAAGCTCTTTGCCGAGCTCAAAAGGCTCGTCAGGGCTTTTTCTTACAATAGACAGATACATACCTGAAAGTGTAACGAGAAGCGGCATAAAGATTATACCGGCTAAAAATGAGATGCCCCTTATTCCGCCGCCGAGCAGACCGCCGAGGAGTGCATTTATATTGCTTTTATAAGCAGTGAGCTGTGTGATTTCAGGTGATGATGAAGCACCGTTAAATTCAAAATCATCTATGGGATTATTATCAGAGTCATAGTTTTCGTTATAATCCTCACCAAAATCACTGTAATAATCATAAAAATTATTATAGTCGTCTTTTCTGTCGTTAAAAAATTCAAAGTCGTTATTATTGAAGTTATAGTTGACGCTGTCGGAAATATTAAATCCGATGCTTGTATTTGTCAGCAGAAGTACAATAAAGGATACAAGAAAAATATAAAAAACCTTGCCTTTTATAATATCCTTTGCCTGCTGTTTAACAAGGGCTCTGTTGATATAATTCATAATTTTCTCTCTTCTTAAAAATCAAGTTTTGACTCAATAAATTCAGCTAACTCTGCAATAGGGATTCTGACCTGCTCCATAGTGTCGCGGTCACGGACTGTTACACAGCCGTCCTCTTCACTGTCAAAGTCATAGGTGATACAGTATGGAGTACCGATTTCATCCTGACGGCGGTATCTTTTACCGATTGAGCCTGCATCGTCAAAATCAACGTTGAACTTTTTAGCAAGAGTGCCGAATACCTCTGCTGCCTTATCACTGAGCTTTTTTGAAAGCGGAAGCACAGCAGCCTTGAAAGGTGCAAGAACAGGGTGGAAATGCATTACAACTCTTGTATCGTTCTTTTCTGCATCAATTACCTCTTCATCGTATGCTTCTGTAAGGATAGCAAGGAACAGACGCTCAACACCGAGTGACGGCTCAATAACATAAGGTACATATCTTTCGTTATTAACCTGATCCACATATTCAAGGTTTTTACCACTTGTGTTTATGTGCTGTGTAAGGTCATAGTCTGTTCTGTCGGCAACACCCCAAAGCTCACCCCAGCCGAACGGGAAATTGTATTCAAAGTCTGTTGTAGCCTTTGAATAGAAGCAAAGCTCATCAGGGTCATGGTCACGGAGTCTGAGGTTTTCCTCCTTGATACCAAGTGAATAGAGCCAGTCACGGCAGAAGCCTCTCCAGTAATCAAACCATTCTAAATCTGTGCCGGGCTTACAGAAAAATTCAAGCTCCATCTGCTCAAATTCACGTACACGGAAAATAAATTTGCCCGGTGTGATTTCATTTCTGAATGATTTACCGATCTGTGCCACACCAAAAGGAATTTTCTTTCTTGTAGTTCTCTGAACGTTCTGGAAATTAACAAAGATACCCTGTGCAGTTTCGGGTCTTAAATAGATTTCGTCCTTTGCATCCTCAGTTACACCCTGGAATGTTTTAAACATAAGGTTAAACTGTCTGATGTCTGTAAAATTGTTTGCGCCGCAGTTAGGGCAGGGGATATTATGCTCTTTGATATAAGCAGCCATCTCCTCATTGCTCCAGCCTGCAACATTAGTGCCGTCAAAGTTTTCAATCAGATCGTCTGCTCTGTGTCTTGTCTTACAGTCACAGCAGTCCATAAGCGGATCTGAAAAGCCGCCGAGATGACCTGATGCAACCCATGTCTGAGGATTCATAAGAATAGCACTGTCAAGACCGACATTGTATGGGTTTTCCTGAATGAATTTTTTTCTCCAAGCCTTTTTTATATTCTCTTTAAGCTCAACACCCAAAGGACCGTAATCCCATGTGTTTGCAAGACCGCCGTAAATTTCAGAGCCTGCATACACAAAGCCTCTGCCCTTTGAAAGTGCAACGAGCTTTTCTAATGTTTTTTCACTGTTAAGCATATTATTAGTCCTCCGTTATAATAATATATTTAATTTATTTTACTATCTTTATAATAATAAGTCAACAATAATTGATAAATTGATTATCAATGTATAATATAAAAACACAGCAGCGGCAAAAGAAATTGCCGCTGCTGTGTTATACTGTTACCAGTTTACATATATATCAATTGTTCCGTATGCACAGCCACAGTCATATACCTTTGCAGGACCGAGAGAGGTCATTAAGACAGTACCTTTCTTCATATATGAAGTATTAGCTGCAACGCAGATATAGCCATCACCATCTCTGATAGTGCCGTCATCTGCAACATGTCTGCCGGGAATGTTCAGACCGTTGCCTGGTAGTACCTTCTGAGAATAATAGGTTTCTCTGTGACCGTTGTAATAAACAACGCCCTTGAAGGCTGTTAAAGGATTGCTTGACACATTATATCTTGCACTGTACTGCAATGTTATATTGCTGTCAATACCTGTGACTGCTGCTTTTTTAGCTGTGCCTACAGCAACAACCTTATTTACAGGCTTTTTAACTGTTTTACGACTGAGCTCGGTTTTGCTTTCCTCTTTGCCGTCAACATATTTAACCTTATAGCTGACCTCGTCCACACCATTGACACCCTTGGTTATAACCTTTTCAGTGCCGCTGATTAAAGAACTGTCATTTTGTTTTACAGTCTGGAAAGAAATGTTTTCTTTCGCATCAACCGTTTTATATTCAACACGGTATACAGTAACTGTCATATCATCCTTAAGCTCGGTATTCAATGAAGGTTCTGTATAATCGTCAGCGCCGAGGCTGATTCCCGCAGCAGTTAAAAGGTCATTAACAGTACCCTGATAAACTGCCTGCTTGGTTGATTTGCTGTCAACTGTAAGTGTAACTGATTTTGCAGAATAAATGGTGATTACCATTCCGTCCTTTACCGAATCAGTCATTTCATAGTTTGCTTTCAGCTTGTCGTCAAAGCTGACACCAAGCTCATTAAGTGCTTCACCCACTGTATCTGCATAAACAGAATAGCTGTTGATAACACCGTCAAATTCAATATTAATGTTATTGAGTTTGTCAATTCTGATAACACTGCCGTCACTGCCTGTGAAAGCACTGATATCAAGTTTGTCACTATCAGCTAAAGTAATATTTGCCTGTGACAAGATTTCGATTGGTTCCGTTTCATTAGTTGTAACTACAAAGCTATCGCTGTCAATCTGAATTTCAACATTGTATTGGCTGACAAGACCCGCAAATGCGGTTGTAGCAAAAATACCGATTGCAACAATAAATGCAATTACTGCTGTAAGGACTGCACGGCTTAAACCCTTAAGTCCGCCAGCATTTGATTGGTTTATCATCTTAATCTCCTTTGTCTTCGAAATATTAGGTTATTCAGTTTCTTTTAACTCCTAATATTCAGTGGAATTATCCACTAAACAGAAAGTAAATTTTTTCTGCTTTACACTATTATTTCCCCGAGCGTTTGCCATTATATCACAAATGCATAAGTTGTCAACAAATCAAAGTTATTTTTTTTGTACAATTTGCACAAGTTTGTAATTTTAATTATTAAGATAAAATTAAGATGTATCAATATCTTGTGGTTCTAATCTTTAACGCTTTAGCGTGTGATTGATTTTTTTTGTGAAAACATTAGAAAAGTACTACAAAATTCTTACATTTTGTAACTTTTATTATTTTTTAATGAAAAATATACAATATATTGATAATACCCCCACTTTAACTATTATATGACCCCACATTTAGATTGTGAAAAAAATTATTGATTTTAAGCTTAAAATCAATAAAAGCAGTGCTTTGGAAATATGCACTGCTTTACTGTTCGTATATATTTTGTTTTTCTGTATTTATTATATATTATATTATTTAAAACTATTATATTATGAATTATTTGCGGTTTCTGATAAGTTTGTTTGATTTCAGGGAGAAAATTGTCGAAGTTGTGACTATTATAACACCTGCGGCGATTTGTATTAAAAACATAAAATTGATACTTTTAAAAACAGCGTCATTGTAAATATCAGGAGTAATTACAGCCCCTTTGCCTACCTTGAAAATAAGACAGGCAATGCCTGTGAAAATAAATGATAAGCCTGCTGAGGTAAAAGCACTTGAAAAATACTTTTTTGTTTTTTTCTTATTATCGTGCAGACTTAGTATCAGGAGAAAGGATATAAGCATAACAGCAAGTCCTGATGAAGACAGTCTTCCGTAACTGTTTATTGTATTATCAATAAATTCTCTGAATGCTTCGGTATTTTTTACTCCATAGCTGTCTGCATAGATTTCAGCCGCACTGAGTGCAGTATTGTGAACAAGTGAAGCATCGTATTTCTCATTGTTTCCTTCAAGAAATTCGATAATAAGATTTTCATAAACACTTATTTTGTTTTTTGTGAACATTGTTGTATCATTATTATTATAAAAACGTTCAACAACTGTTTCCTCATATCCTCCGACATTATTTGAAGCCTCAAATACTCTTACAGGTATTCCGCTGTTTTCTGCCAGAAGTGAGATTCTCTGTTCAAAGATATCATCACAGTAAGCCTTTACCTCAGGTGAGGAAAGAAACCTGTCCATATAGACAGGTGAACAAAGTGTTGCCCTGACAATGGTAGCTGCAGATAAAAGACAAATACCGATTGTCATTAGTAATGTAAGAAAGAAGCAGAGGATTCTTCTTGAGCTTTTAGTTAACATATATACTCCCTATTCAACCACAATATCATTGCTGACAAGCTCTGCGACTACTGCATAATAGCTGCTGCTGATGCCGTAGCCATTGCTGCTATCTGTAAAGATGACTATTGACCTTCCGTAAGCGTCAGCACATTTTTTCAGCTGAATTTCGTTGTCGGCAATAAGTGTTTCTCTCATTTCGTAATCAAAAATGCCATAGTAGGTTTCAACAGAAATTATATCGCCCTCTGTCAGCATTTTAACAGCAGCAGAGTCCTTTTTGTTGCAGTTCATATAAACACAGCCCGCTTCACCGGGAAGTATACTGCCGTCTGTTATATTGAATCTTCCGGCACTGTTAACATCACTGCCGTTAAGAATAATCGGTGTGCTTTGCTCATTGATTACGGCATTGCCTATAATGGTGTTGCTGCCGTATAAAGTAAGCTCCGATTTTTTTATTTTGTTATCCGCAGGTGTGATATTCTGCTGATCGGCATTTTTAATCTGTGAAGAGGTATAATCCGACAGAGAAAAATTCCTGTCCTTAAAAACAAAGCTTTTAAGAGAAATGTTATATGCGGCAAAAAACATTGCAGTTATTAAAACAGCAATAATAAGCGGTATAACTATACCGTGTTTAACGAATTTTTCTTCACTGTATTTCATAAATTAACCCTGATTCTGCTGCATAAGACTGCTCATAACATTAGTCTTTTTCTTTTTTGGCTTGTATGGGGGAGGGTTTTTAAGCAGTTTTGTAAGCTTGTTGTTTTTTGCGGTGATTTTGTTTATCTCGTGTACAGGACCGCTCATATAGTCGCTCATATATTTATCTGCAGTTTCCATAAGCTTCGGGTCGTTTTTCATTTCACCGAGAATGGTTACACCGATAATATCCTGAACCTCGTTAGTTCCGTCCTCATAAACCTCATTAAGCATTTTGAAAAGCTTTTTCACATCAGCTTCACTGCCGTGTGAAATAACATCAATGACTTTTGCTGTGCCGATTTCAGTGAAAAATGTTTCAGGAAGGAACTCGCCGTATTCTGAAATATTATTTTTTATAGCATCCTTCATATCAGGATAAAGTGTACCGAAGCGGTTTGCAAGCGAATCGGTATCATAGCTTGTAATACCGTTCTTTGCCTTTGTTCTAGATACAGCCTTGGGCATTTTTACCTTGTCAAGATTAACCTTTTTTCTTGCCATAAATAACGAGGTAAGCTCGTCCTTTATTTCATTGCTGAGTGACTTTGCATCTCTTTCGTTATATGATACAGGGTCAAAAAGACTGCGTGACAGGGTGTTGAACTCAGGCTCATCTGACTCAGTATCATAAGCACATTCAAATGCCATTATGCTGTTTGATGAATCGAATACGAGTCTGTATATACCCTTCTCACCTGAAAAAGCAATGCGGTTTTCCTCTCTGCTCTTAACAGAAAAGCCAAGCTCGGCATTTATGTCATCAAGATTTTTTTCTACAATTTTAAAAACTTCGCTGATTTCCATATGAACTCTCCTATAAAAAATTTGTGATATAAAAATCGGACATTATTTTCCATTTTATTTAGAATAATTTATATTAATCTATAGTATTATAACATCACAGGCACTGTTTGTCACTAAATTTTTATTTTTTTATTATATTGATTATTAATCCTTATTGTGATACAATATTATGAATAATTATGGAGAGTGGTACTTTCTTATGAATAAGCTTACAATAGGAATTATTTTCGGCGGTGTTTCTTCAGAGCATAACATCAGCTGTATCTCAGCAAGAAGCATTATCAAAAATATAGACCTTACAAAATACAATATTGTTTTAATCGGCATTACAAAGGCAGGCAGATGGTACATTTTCAACGATAATGTTGAGCTTTTGCCTGACGATAAATGGCTGCATTCAAAAAGCCTTGTTCCTGCATTTATTTCACCTGATTCAACAGTAGGCGGACTTGTTACTGCAAAGGGTGACATTGTTAAGCTTGACGCTGTATTTCCCGTGCTGCACGGCAAAAACGGCGAGGACGGTACTGTTCAGGGGCTTTTACAGCTTGCACAGATTCCCTTTGTCGGATGTGATGCTACCTCATCAGGTGTCTGTATGGATAAGGCAGTTACAAACGCTGTTGCAGATGCTTTTAATATTCCTCAGGCTAAATGGTTTGCAATAAGCAAATATAATTACGGCAAAAACGGCAGTGAGCTGCTTGACAAAGCGATTGAATACCTTGGCTTTCCGATTTTCGTCAAGCCCGCAAATGCAGGCTCATCTGTCGGTATTTCAAAAGCAGGGAATAAAGAAGAGCTTGAGGCTGCAATGGATATTGCATTTAAGGAAGATAAAAAGGCAGTTCTTGAGGAGTTTATTGACGGCTATGAGGTTGAGTGTGCCGTAATGGGCAACAATGAGCCTGTAACAGGCGAGGTCGGTCAGATTCTTGCTTCGGCAGAATTTTATGATTTTGATGCAAAATACAACAACCCGTCACAGACTCTTATCCCTGCCGGGCTTTCAGACGAAAAGCGTGAAGAGATTAAAAAACAGGCTGTCAAGGCATACTCTGCTATGGGATGCGAGGGTATGAGCCGTGTTGATTTCTTTGTAACAAAGGATGATGAGCGTGTTCTGCTCAATGAAATAAATACAATTCCCGGTCAGACGGCAATAAGTATGTACCCCAAGCTTTTTGAAGCTGTCGGTGTGTCATACAAGGAGCTTATTGACAGGCTTATTCAGCTTGCTCTGGAGCGGGGCGGAAGGATATAAAAATGCTTAATGTACTATTAAAGGTACTCGGTACACAGCAGATAGATATGCAAAGGGACAGAATGGAGATTACCACTGTTGCCTCGCTTGAAGAAAGCGAAAGCTGTTACATAATGCAATACAAAGAGGAGCAGGAACAGCCGTCAGCCCCGATTGATGTATGTGTAAAGATTTTTAAGGATGAAAGCCGTGTTGAAATGACAAGAGGCGGAGAGTATGCATCCTGTCTTATAATAGAAAAATCAAAACGCAATATGTGCCGATACGGTACAGAATACGGCGACATTTTAATGGGAATATCAGGTCACACAATTGATACCGAATTTGACGGTGAAAGCGGTGAATTTATCTTCGGATATGATATTGATATTAACGGAGCCTTGGCTTCAAAAAATGAGGTTAAGATGACCTTCAGAAAAAATCAGGAGTAATAAAACAATGTCAAAATTAGTCAAAGAAACGGAAAATAAACTCAGGATTTTAATAAACAACGCCATTGAAAAGGCAATAAAAGAGGGTGAGCTGCCTGAGGCAGAGATACCTGCTTTTATAGTTGAAAGACCTGCAAACAAGGCTAACGGTGATTATTCAAGCAATGTTGCCATGGCAGGTGCAAGAGCATTCAGAAAAGCTCCTGCAATGATTGCACAAAGTATAGTTAATCACCTCGATTTAACTGACACTGTATTTGACAGGGCTGAAATTGCAGGACCGGGCTTTCTGAACTTCTTTCTTTCTCAGAAATATTACAGCGAGATACTCAGGGATGTTTTTGCCTGCGGTGAGGATTACGGCAAATCTGATTTCGGTGAGGGTAAAAAGGTGATTGTTGAATTTGTATCTGCTAATCCGACAGGTCCTATGCATATCGGTAATGCAAGGGGCGGAGCTATCGGTGACTGCCTTGCTTCAGTTCTTGACTGGGCAGGATATGATGTCAGCAGAGAATTTTATGTTAACGATGCGGGCAATCAGATTGAAAAATTCGCTACCTCACTTGAGGTAAGGTATCTTCAGCATTTTGACAGCACTGTTGAAATGCCCGAGGATGCATATCAGGGTGCAGACATAACAGCTCATTCTGAAAGCTTTATTGAAGAATACGGCGATAAATATGTTGAATGTGACAGCAAAACAAGAAGAGATGCTCTTGTCGGCTATGCTCTGCCGAAAAATATTGAAGGACTTGAAAAGGACTTAGGCAGATACAGAATAACCTATGATAAATGGTTCAGAGAGTCAGCACTCCATAATGACGGCTCTGTTGAGCGTGTTATTGACGCTATGAAGGAAAAGGGTGTTACCTATGAGCAGGACGGAGCACTCTGGTTCAAAGCAAGCGAGTACGGCAATGATAAGGATATTGTGCTTGTCAGAGCAAACGGTCTGCCGACCTATATTGTTCCTGACATTGCATATCACTATAACAAGCTTGTGACACGCGGCTATGACAAGGCAATAGACGTACTTGGTGCAGACCATCACGGCTATGTGCCGAGAATGAAAGCGGCGCTTACCGCACTCGGTCTTGACGCTGACAGACTTGACGCTGTAATAATGCAGATGGTAAGACTTGTGCGTGAGGGCGAAACAATCAAGCTTTCAAAGCGTTCAGGCAAGGCAATAACTCTTAATACACTTATTGATGAGGTTCCGCTTGATGCTGCAAGATTTTTCTTTAATCTTCGTGAGCCTAACTCTCATTTTGATTTTGACCTTGAGCTTGCTGCAAAGGAGTCAAGTGAAAATCCTGTTTATTATGTTCAGTATGCACACGCAAGAATCTGCTCAATACTGAAAAAAGCACAGGAACAGGGCGTTGAAATAAAAACACCGTCTGATGAAGAGCTTGCACTGCTTAACAGTGACGAGGAAAAAGAGCTTATCAGACATCTTTCTGCTCTCACTGATGAAATAATTGCTGCTGCGGAATTATATAATCCTGCTAAAATTACACATTATGTAATAGAGCTTGCAACATTATTCCACAAATTTTACAATGCACAAAGAGTTATGATAGATGATGAGGGCTTAATGCGTGCAAGGCTTTACCTTTGCACAGCAGTTAAGGATACTATAAAAAATATTTTAACAATGCTAAAAATCACAACACCAGAGGTAATGTGAAAGAGGTAACAGAATGGCTCAGACAAAAAGCAAGGTGCTTCACCTGATAGGCAACAGAATATTTAAGTATGTATATAAAAATCCTGAAAAAAACATACTTAAGCTGATTAAAATCGGTAAGGCTGCTGCAGGCAGAATGTATCCTGAAAGCACTTTTACTAAGCCGATAGAGATTTTGAATGACAAAGATAATGTGTGGAACACATTTTTATTCAGAGGTCTTAAAGAGGTTGACGAGGAGATGCTGAGAAAAGCGGTGCTGACCTTTGCAATTGACCTTGGACTTATAGGCACATCCACGCTCAGAAAAAAGAGGGACGAGGAGCATTGCAATATACCATGGGTAATTCTGCTTGACCCCACCTCTGCCTGCAATATGAAATGCAAGGGCTGCTGGGCGGCAGAATATGGTCATAATTCAAATCTGACTCTTGACGAGATGCGAAGAATTGTGACGGAAGCAAAAGCAATAGGCACACATTTCTTTATGTATACAGGCGGTGAGCCGTTAATCAGAAAGAAAGACATTTTAACTGTTGCAAGGGAAAACAGCGATTGTCTTTTCCTTGCATATACAAACGGAACACTTGTTGATGATGAGTTCTGCGATGAAATGAATAAATGCGGTAATCTGTCACTTGCGCTTTCGATTGAGGGCAGTGAGGAAACTACTGACGGCAGACGCGGCGACGGCGCATACCAAAGAACGCTTAAGGCAATGCAGATGCTTAAAAGGCATAAGTGTCTTTTCGGTACATCTGTCTGTTACACAAGTCAGAATTACGAGGCAGTTACAAGTGATGAATTTTATGATTTAATGATTGAAAACGGTGCACGCTTTGCTTGGTATTTTCACTATATGCCTGTGGGCAGTGATGCAGATACAAATCTGCTTCTCTCACCTGAACAGCGTGAGCACGTTTACAGAAGAATAAGAGAAAACAGAAACGGTAAAAAAGGAAAACCGATTTTCACTGTTGACTTCCAGAATGATGCTGAGTTTGTGGGCGGATGTATCGCAGGCGGAAGAAATTATTTTCATATCAACAGCGAGGGCGATGTTGAGCCTTGCGTTTTTGTTCATTACAGTGATTCTAATATAAGGGAAAAGAGCATTATTGAATGTCTTAAATCACCTCTGTTTAAAGAGTATTATAAGGGTCAGCCTTTCAATGATAATATGCTCAGACCATGCCCAATGCTTGAAAACCCACAGGCACTCAGGAAAATGGTAAGCAGAACAGGTGCCAAATCAACTAATCTGACCTGCCCTGAAAGTGCTGAGGCGCTTTGTTCAAAGTGTGATGACTATGCAAGACTGTGGGCACCTAAGGCAAAGGAAATATGGGAGGAGCAGGAACGCTTCCATCCGTTTACACAGTATTATCGTGATACGCCCGAGGGCAAAGCAGAGCTTAATAAATAGCATAAAAACCATCTGATTTTCAGGTGGTTTTTTTATTGTCGCAATAACAAATGAAAACGGCTGTTTCGCTACTGCGAAACAGCCGTTAATAATAATCTCAATTATTTTATCGGTGAACAACCCTTGCTCTTCATCATATAATCTTCAGAAGCAGGATATTTCCATACCATTGTAACATTAAGGCTTGCGCTCTTATCCTTAATAACTGCAATGTTTGCGTGAGTTACAGCAACTTCAGCAATCATCTTGTACTCAGCACTTACAATTTCCTTTGTGCTTGTGTTAATTGTAACTGTTGCAACACCGCCGTTGTAATTAACCTTACAGTTTTCAGCAGTTGTACCTGATGACCAGCTCAAAGCACTGATGCTGTCAACAGTCTTATCAATAGCGCCGAGTGACTGGAATACGTGACCCTGAGCATCCTTACCCGGAACACTCATATTAACAGCTTTTGGCTGAAGCTGAATGGTGATTGTACCATCGCCGTTATCCTTTACATTAGCTGCTGCAAGATCATCAGCAACAAGACGGCTTGTTGTAAGGCTTTCACCGTTACCGTCCCACTCATCTGTATCAAGCTTAGGATCTCTGTTTGTACTTGGAACAAGACCGTTAAGACCCGGAGAATAAAGACCGCCTACAATACCCGGTACAAGATTGTTAATCATAGCATTCTCTTTGCCGTCAATCTTGATGCCGTCAACCTTAAGATCCTCTTCACCGAGAAGCTTATACCATGACTGAGTATTGCCATCCTTATCCTTATAATCTACCATAAGGGTCTTTGAATAATTATAAGCTTCAACATAGAAGTTTGTTATATCTTCAATTGACTTAAACTCAATGCCGCCATATGTATTTGGTACGAAGTCTTCAATTGCTTTAGCATTTTCTGTACCGCCTTCAGCAGCAGAAGGTTCATCCTGTTTTTCCCAGGAGCCGTCCTTAATCTGATGGATAGCCTCAATAGCACCGTTTGTTACATAGTTAACTTTCTTACAGCCTGCGAAGCTGGTAGCAATCATACCAACAGCAAGTGCAAGACATAAGCCCTTTTTTACATATTTGTTCATTTAGGGTTCCCCTTTCATAATTTGTACTAATGTACGAATCTGTTTAGTCTAAAACACTACATATAAAATTTATCGTAAAATTGCAAAAAAGTCAATAGTATTTTGAAAATTCAATGACTATTTTTTTAATAAACGCCATTTTTCATTGAGATTTGCAGTTTATTGTGCTATAATATGGAAAAATTCCTTAATTTTTAACGGAGGCTAAAATTATGAGATGTAAAAATTGCGGAACTGAAAATGACGATAAAAGATATATATGCGAAAACTGCGGCTCTCCTCTTTATGACGAAGAGGATTTTGATACTCCTGCGCCTGTTCAGCAGACACAGGATTTTGACAATGCTGCTTCAAACGGTAATGGTGTATTACCTCCTGTTGATAACAACAATAAGAATAATGATAATAATGAAAATAAGCTTGCTGAAAAGAAAAGCATAATTGTAATAGCAATACTTGTTGTGCTTCTTGTGGCAATAATTGCATCTGTTGCAGTTGTTGCAAGCTCAAAGAAAAAGAATGAAGAATCAACATCATCCACTGTGAGTGTTTCGCAGACGCTTTCAACCAAGCAGCAGTCAACAAAAAAATATACAACACAAACAACAACAGAGAAAGAAACTACTACCGAATCAACAACTGTTACCACAACTACAACTACAACAAAGCAGCAGAACTGGTCAGTCAAGCTTGTCAGCCATGGCGGAGGAATTGTTGACGGAAGCGGCTCATATAAAGACGGAGATAATGTAACTATCACTGCGACACCTGATGATGGTTATGAATTTGACGGCTGGTATTCTAACGGAACAAAAATAAGCAGCACAATGAGATATTCATTCACCGCTTCACAGGATATAAGCATTTCAGCAGTATTTTCTCCCGTGAGTACAACGCAGCCTATTGAGGAAATGGATGGGGGAATGGATTAAATGACTAAAGGCGAGCTTGCAGAAAATCTTTTCAGAAGCGGGCTTAACTGCAGCCAGGCGGTTGCAGCAGCCTTTGCAGAAGAAGCAGGTCTTGATAAAGAGCTTGTTTCACATCTGATGCTCGGCTTCGGCGGAGGTATGGGCAGAATGAGAGAGGTTTGCGGTGCTGTATCTGCCATGACATTTGTTCTTTCAGCCGTTTATGTAAATGATGACAAGGCAAAGATGTATGAGCGTGTTCAATTCGTTTCAAACAGGTTTAAGGAGGAAACAGGGTCAATTGTATGCCGTGAGCTTCTTGGATTAAATACTAAAGGTGCGGACAATCCGGACCCTGAAAAAAGAACACGGGAATATTATAAAAAACGCCCATGCCCTGAAATTGTTCACCTTTGTGCAGATATACTTGAGGAATATTTAAAATTAAATCAGGTATAATTAAAAAAAGTATTGCATTTTTTCAGCTTTTGTGTTATATTATCTAAGCACAAAAGTTGTGCGTATGTGCGCTGGTAGCTCAGCTGGATAGAGTGACTGGCTACGAACCAGTGTGTTGTTTTTGCATAAAGTGCATAATTTAAAATTTAATAGCTTGTAAGCGCTGGTAGCTCAGTTGGATAGAGTGTCTGGCTACGAACCAGAAGGTCGGGGGTTCGAATCCCTTCCAGCGTACCAATATAAAAATCCTTGAAACCATTGATATTATTTGGTTTCAAGGATTTTCTGTTTTCTTAAACTCAGTTTAAGCCGTCATTTTTACGACCACTTATCTGCCTTAAATGACCACTTATTCTCCCTGTTTTTCTCTATAATAATGTTTTTTATATTATATATTTTAGCAAATGTATATTTTTTGCTGTTTTTTCATATTTCTGTATATTCTTTCTTGTGACCACAACAGCGACCACTTATTTTCAAGAAGCAATTCAGCCGTTACATCAATTGTAACGGTTTTTCTATATATTATATAATAATTTTTACATTATATTATGCTTCTTTTAATTTGCACTCGATATTCATAACCGATGAGTATCCTATCTGAAAGGCTGCTTCCATTTTATCCGCAGCAGATGTCTTTATCTTTTTCGTTGCATGGACATAAGTGTTCATTGTGAATGCTACATCTGAGTGTCCGAGCATGCTTGACAGTGCTTTAATCTCTACACCTTCCTCAAGTGCTATTGTTGCACATGTGTGTCTTAAATCGTGAAATCTGATTTCCTGCGGAAGTCCTGCTCGTCTCAGCATTCGTTTAAATTTTCTTGTTACTGCATTCTGATCCCGATATGTTCCTGTTTCGGGTGATGGGAACATGAGTTTTGTTCCTTTCGGCTGCCGCATTTTTAATCTTGCAAGTGCCGCTGCACAATCAGAGCTTATGGCAATAGCTCTTACCGAATTTTTTGTTTTCGGAGTTTCTGTTTGCAATACACCGTTAATTCTCTGCACTTGTTTAGTTATTAAGAGTGTTTTATTTTGGAAATTTATATCATCCCACTCTAACGCAAGTATCTCACCGAGTCTTAAACCCGTGGTTAATTCGAGGTAATAAAATTCAAAGCAACCGCTATTGAAGGCTTCTTCAAGTAAGCGGTTGCTTTGTTCTTTAGTCAGGGTATTCATTCCTTTTACCCTGTCTTTCGGCATATTAAGTTTGTCAGTAGGATTTCTGTCTATTATTCCTTCATCCACTGCTTTTTCCAGAGATGCATGTAAAATTATTTTTATATCTTTTACAGTTCTTGAACTCAATCCTTGTGCAATGTCACTTGCTCTTTTTTGATTTATTCTGCCATTCTCATATACATCCATTATATATTGCTGACAGATTAGCTTTGATAAATCTCTGAGGTGATATTTACCCAAGTAAGGATTTATATAATTCTTAATCATTGATTTGTATCCTGATATAGTTTTGGGTTTTAAGTATCCTGTGCAAAAATCTTCAATGTAGATTTTATTCCATTCCTCAACAGTCGGATTAATACAATCACCGTATTTACATTCTCCATTGCGTTTCCTTTTTTCATTTTCCGCAATCAGTATGTCGAGCTTTTTCTGACACTCAGACTTTTTCGTGTGTGTAACGGTTTTGTACTTGTTTTTTTCGTTTTCATCTTTGCCGATGTAAAGGCGACCTTCCCACCTTCCATCTGCTCTTTTCCTTAATGTTCCTGTTCCTTTGGCTCTTTTTGCCATATTGTATCATCTCCTTTACAACACCAACAATACCACACTTTTTCCCTAATATCCAGACAAATATGGGCGTTTGGCTGCGACCATTAAAGACCTTTAGAACTCGCTTTAATCCACGATTTAAATTCATCTCTCGGCACTACTTTTCGCCTGCCCAGAACGACACATGGGAAGGTTTTATCTGTGCTTGCTATGTCATATATTCTTGATATTGACAAGCCTATTGTATCCGATACATCTTTAATAGATAAAAACATCGGCATCTCATCATAATTATTATATTTCATAAATTGACACCTTCTCTCTATATTTCAACATCTAAGCTCTTTGCAATTGCTGTGTCAAGCTTTTCTGATTCTTCGTCAGTTAATGTACCTATATACTCTCCTAATCTTGATTTATCAACTATTCGTATCTGTTCAAGTAAAATCAGAGATGTACATTTCAAACAAGGATTATCAATCAGCACATGCGTTGGTATCCTTGCTTTTTTTCTGCTCGTAATCGGAGCAACAATTGTTGTTGGACTATATTTATTTCCTTTATCGTTTTGAATAATAACTACCGGTCTGACACCGCCCTGCTCGCTGCCGATAACAGGGCTTAAATCAGCGTAGTATATTTCTCCGCGCTTAACTATGTTCATTATACTGCCTCCTGTATGTATAACGGTGCAGGCAGTCATAGTTTGATTGAATATACATATTATCACTAAAAATCAAAACCTGCACCGTTATATTTTAAAGTTATTTTGCGTAATGTCATACTTGTCCACGACACCCCTGACATAGGCAATGAAGAATAATCATAATGTGGTTTTAATTTGCTGATTTCTCCTAATTCTTCGTTAAAAATGCTCGGAATACATACAGTATTCCTGTGCTTTTTGCCTTGCTTAAGAATAAATCAGCATAATTCAAACTCAAAGACCTAAAATGTTATAAGTTAAGATGAATTTTGATTTTTGAGATAGAAGCCTTGCTGACGCAAGGCGATAGCGAAAAGATAAAAATTCGCTTAAATAATACATTTTAGGCACATTTTGATTAATCTTTATTGCCTTTGGGCATATAACAAACTAAGGTCGGTTAACCTTATCATTGGAATCTCACCACTCCGAGGATCTCTCCGAGCTGCCCTCTTTGGTTGCGACGGTTTTATCACGCTCGACTTTTGACTGGACAGAAGTATCATTATCCCCATTATCTGTCATCGCATACCTATCAGCACCACTGATAGTTCGTAGCCAACAAACAAAGATCCAAGGGACTCTTGTTCGTGCTAAAGCTGCTTGTCCCTGTTCATCAGAAACAATAATGGGAAGGTATTTGCTATAAGGTATATTCAATTGTCAAAGTTCCTGAAATGCTCTCAAGCACTTCATTGGCTTCAGTATAATTAAATTCAAAATATAGCGTGCCTTTTGAAAAAAGGCAAAATGACTGTTATTCATCATTTTTACCAAATCTCATATAAGGGTCCTGCTGCCAAGTCTTTCTTTGTATTCGTTTTGGATTAAAAATGCATTAATTTCGTCAATGTCATAAATTCTCATACAGATGCAATCATGAATCAGTCTGTCAAATGATGGGAGATTCTTTTTCTCTTTAAATTCATTATTGTATGTAAACGAATACCCGCCTTTGCCCAGCAATTGCACCGTTTTTTCAATGTTCAGCCTTAATCCAATGCAGATTGCTAACAGTATTTCTTTCTTTGGTATATGAAATTTGTTTGCTTTCAGATTCCAATAATTGTTTCTTAAAACACAAGTCTTTTGTTGAAACGCACCATCTGTGACAATTCCATTTTCGCTGCACAATTCGATGATATCTTCAGCAAGAGTTTTTTCATATTTTATATCGTTGAAGTCATACGATGACACCAATTGTTCAACTGTAATATCAAAAATTGATAATTTTTCCTCATTTTTTGTCTTTTTCAAAATAGCATCATTTTTATTTTCAGCGTTTTGCACAATGCCGTTTTTATTTTCTTTTCTTCTCATATTAAACCTCCGAATTTTGAACTGTCTTGAATTTCAAAATTCAGAGTTATGGATATTTTGCTATAGAGCACAACCAAATTTTATTAAAGCTGATTTTTATACAAATATATCTAAACATAAAAAAAGAAGCCTGACTCGCGTCAAGCTTCTTTTTCGTCTTATTAAATTTTATTTTTCTTAATAACTGAAATTTTTTTTATTTTTCCCGCTGAAATCAATATTGATTCAAGTATCAAGCTCAAACAACAAGGCATGGTAATAATTTCAAGCTTAAAAACATATGAAACAATGATAGCAACAACTATTGCAAACAAAATGAGCCAAGATAATTTACGAAAATATTTAAACTCATTTTCAGTTAAAGGTTTTTCAGGTGTATCAAGAGGACAAAAAGCAAAGATACAAACTGCTGATATTGCACTGATTATCAATAATACGGTTTGGAAATCATATGTCTTTGACAACCTGATTACAACTATGCAAGCCAAGATTGAAAGAGTTGATAATATTTCACATCTTGTTTCTGTTGCTGCGTGATAGCCTCCGGCATATCGTCTTATAAATTGAAATCCAATATAAAAAATAATACTTTCAAGAGTGCAATTGAAAATCAATCCAAAAATTAAAGCAAGAATTAAATACATTAATTGAGACAACAGCATAAAGAAGCCATAAATATACAATTCTTGCTCTTCTTTTGAAATTGCACCATTAACAAGTAATTTTTTAGTAAAGTATTCAGATATTTTATTAATCATTTATCTATTTTACTAAATTTTTTTAGATTGGCAGGTGCTTTAGGTTGATGATAAATAATGCAGCTAGTGCTATTAGCATCACGGATAATTGCTTTCTCAGCAATTGCTTTTATTGTTTTTGTGAATAAATTTTTCTGAGACTTCATAAAAATCCCTCCTTTTCTTTGATAATTAAATTTTATTTCATTGTAATATTCCAGTCAATACATAGGTCGAAACTATCAAAAAAATGGTGTTTTTTGTTTAATTTGCCCATTATATGAGAATATTCTAATATAATTCGACTAATAATCTATTTATATAAGATTATTCTTATAATAAGCGTGTGATTTGTATTTAATAATTGTTAAAGTTACCTTGAGGTGATTTTATGACATATGAAATATTCTTAAAGGATTTAGGTATCAAACTTAAACATCAAAGAAAACTGCTCGGATTAAAACAAAGTCAGCTCGTAGAGAAAATTAACAAAGGCTTAAATGAAAATGATGATGACTACTTATCTGATAAACAATTATCCCGTGTGGAATGTGGAAAAAGTGCAACAAGATTAGATAAATTTGTTAAATGGTCACTTGCATTAGAAAAGACTCCGGATTATTTTTTATTAGGTATAGATTATGGAGATGACAGCAAAGACGGAAAAATTCTTCAAATCAATGGTTGTCTTAAAAACTGCAGTGATGAAGATATTGAAACAGTCTTAATGCTGGTTCAGGGAATGAGTTCAAAAACAAATCAAACAAATATATAAAATTTGACAAATTTAGTTTTGTATGGTATTTGTAAAGTATATGGAATACGTCTCTTATGGATGTATTTTATATACTTTTTGTTTTTTGAAAGGAAACAATTATGAATATAGCAATATGTGATGATGATAAATCATTCAGAAATTCATTAGAAAGGCATTTGAAAAATTATTTTAATGAAAGAAGTGTTCCGCTTAACTTTTTTCAGTTTGGTTCGGGCGAAGAACTTCTTGATAATCAGTTATTGTTTGATCTTGTTTTTTTAGATGTTGAAATGGGCAATATAAATGGAATTGATACCGGCAAAGAATTGAAAAAACGTAATCCGCATAATATCATTTTTGTTATTACATCATACGATGGATATCTTGATGATGCTTTTAAGATCAGAGCCTTTAGATTTTTATCAAAGCCATTAAATATAGTCAGACTTTATAAAGCTCTAGATGACGCAGCAGAACTTATCAATAATGATATTATTGTTTTCTATGATGTTAATACCGGTCAGAATGTTCGTGTGTATACCAATGATATAATTTACTTGGAAATCGCAAAGAAAAAAACAAAAATTGTTACTGTAAATGATACATATTATTCAAATGAAAAAATTTCGGAATGGAAAAACAGATTAAATGGTATATCTTTTGTTTGTCCTCATTCCAGCTATATTGCTAATTTAGATTATTCAATAAATCATACCCGAACTCTTTTGGTTTTAGCAAAGAAAGATATTGATGGTAATATTATTGAAAGATATGAGATAAATATTGCTCCAAAAAAGCAAGCAGAAATCAAAAGACTATTTTTCTATGTATTAGAGAGGAAATAAAATGTTTGATTTATTGTTTTTATTATTTACTTATTTTACCGAAGCTCTAATTGTATTTACATATGTAAAACGTATATATGAGCCTAAAAAAAGCAGTATCAAATCATTTTCACTAATTACTGTGTTATACTTTATTCTTTTTATTATTTATAGATATATCATAAATAATGAAATAGTAAATATTTTGCTGATTGTTTTAATAAATATTATAGCTATCTATTTTCTATTTAAGAGTTCTTTTAAATCATCCGTTTTTCATAGCATAATATTGTGTATTCTACAATTGGCAGCAGAATTTTCAACTGCATACTTTACCTCGATAGTGTTTAATACATCGGTCCAAAGTAGTGTTAATAACCATTTTCAATCAGGAGTAATTTTGAGTAGAATTTTATACTTTCTATTTTGCACTTTTCTATCAAAGTTGTCCTCAAAGGAAACTGATTCAAAAAGTTGGGGTAAATGGTTCGCATTATCATTGCTGCCAATCAGTAGTATAACTATAATTACCGTTTTAAAAGTTATAACTGATACTATTTCATTAACATTAACACAAAATATAGCAACAATAATTTCTATTTCGTTTCTTTTATTAACAAATATCATTATTTATATAATCTATGAGCAAGCAGAAAAAAGCAACCAAAAGCTTATTGAATTGGAGTTAGTAAATCAAAAGAATGATATTGATATGCAGTATCTTAATCTGATAGAAAAGAAAAATGAAACAATGAATATAATGGCTCATGATTATAAAAATCATTTGGTAACTATTAGTGATATGTCAAATTCAAATGAAATAAAAGAATATATAAATAATATGTCAGGCGAGATTTCAAAATACAGTCAAATGGCAAAAACTCAAAATAAATTATTAGATGTTATTTTAAGTAAGTATAGTGATATTTGTGATGATAAAGGTATATTGTTTAAAACGGACATTATGTCTGAAAACTTAAAATTTATTAATAATTATGATATATCAACTTTGTTTAATAATATTCTTGACAATTCAGTTGAAGCAGCTATAACATCCTCGGAAAAATCAATATATGTTGAAATAGCGAACAGTTTGAATTCATATCATAAAATTGTTGTAATTAATAGCTGTGATAATGAACCCTATAGTAAAGACGGCAAACTGATAACAAAAAAGAAAAACAAAGAAGTTCATGGATTAGGAACTAAAAGTATAAGGAAAATTGTAAAAAAGTATCATGGTGAAATGAATTGGGAATATGATAATATAAAAAAAGAATTTAAATTATTAATATTGTTTCCTGTAGATAAAATAATGTAGAAAAAAGTTCCTTTTGTTCAGTGATGAATAAAAGGAGCTTTTTTGTTTTGCTAAAAAATCTAATTATATTAGAATTTCGATAATTTCGCCCTGATTTTGCATAATATCAGCATTAATATTGATTTTCATTGCATATGAATTAAAATGAAATTATAGAAAATATTTTTTCTTAATAAAGCTTTATTAAAATTTACAATGAAAGAGGTGTTTCCAATGGTTTATGACTTTGTGTTTCGACACAAAAACTACACATAATCAATTAAAATAAAATTAAGGAGGTTTCAAGTATGAAATCATCAAAAAAAATAACATCAATTATATTATCATTGATAATGATGTTCGGCGTTGTAGGTGCATCGAATGTAAATGCAATAGCGGCAAATTCTGTATCAAAAACATATTCAGTTAAAGCTTTTGTTAACAGCTATACGGCAAAACTTGACGCAAAAGTTACAAGCACAAAACTTACAGCTTCTACCTATTATGAAAATAAGGCTAAGGAATTAGTTACAGTAGGAATTGCTACAAGAACTGATAAAAATGCAAAGGGCAATTATAACACAGATATGGACGATTCAAGTATGACGAATGTAACAGGAAAAACTGCCTCAATAACTCTCAATTCGGGTTCAAAGAAATATAGTAAGGCGTTTACAGAACACCACATAAAAACAACTTCTGATCAGAGTACCCTTACATATAATTTGACAGTATAATAATTCAGGTGCAGTGGGACGAAGTCCTGCTGCACTATTCAGGAGCAATATTATGAAAAAGACAATTAAATTTTTATGTATTTTTTTAATACTAATTTCCCTATTTGGATGCAGTAAAGAAACGAGCGAATTAAATATAGACTCAGAAAATTATCTTTTTGATACCGATTATCAATATTTTATTAACTCAACTTCTGTAATGGCAAGATCAGATAAGGGCTATTATTATTTTGACGATTGCTTGCTCAAATTTTTTGATACTGAAAAAAGAATTGAAACCGTTGTGTGCGACCAATCAAACTGTGAGCATACAGATAATGATTGTTCTGCATATTTTGATCACCATTATAGCAAAACTGTATTATCTTATTACAACGGCTCCTTGATTACGGATTATATCGAAACAAAAAATAATATTTCTACTCATTATGCTTGCAGTATTTCTACGGATGGTAAAAGCAGAAAAAAGAAGTGTAAGCTGTATAAAACTACCGGTAGTTCTTCCGCCAGATTTTGTGTACACCGTGGATATGTATATTTAGTAAGAGAGCTCGCTTCAGAAGAAAAAAACAAATCAACACTAAAGATTTATAAAGCTCCGCTCGAAACAAAGAAAAATTCTCTTCAGGAAATATTCAGTTTTACCGGATACGATTGCTCGTTAACAGGATTTGAAATTTATGCAAATCATTTATATTTTGATTTATCATATTATACAGATTCAAAAGGTAATGGATATAGCACAGTTGTATTTGATTATGATTTGATTAATGATAAATGCAATGAAATAAATTTAAACAATTATGAATACGGATTTATCGTTAATAACAGAAACATTGTTTATTACAATAAAAAAAGCCAAAACTACGATATTTATAATATTGATACAAAAAAAGTTATAAATAAAATTAACATAAATGAAATAGGGTACATTTCTTTTGACGGTGAAAATTATTATATAGATACTGCTCAATCTGTAAATATCGGAATAAATGATATTAGAACAATATACATCGTAAACCCACAAGGAAAAATACTGAAAGAAATAAGCATTGACAATGACAATCAATGCCATTTTGGATATAAAGACTTTATATTTTTTGATAAATACAATAATGAATTTGGCTCAAGCAAAATAATCAAAATTTATTATGATAAAGCTATAAACAACAGCAGTAATTCAGAATTTATTTCTGTGGAATAAAAGGAGGGGATGGCTGAAATGGCAAAAAAAAACAGAAAAATACTTTTAATAATTTTGGCTATTATTTTACTGATAACAGGAAGCTATACAATATATAGCCTTACTTTGATTAACCCTGACAATACTCAAAGCATAATTAGACATTTGACTACTGATAAAGATAATCCCCCCGAAATACTTGCATTAGATAGACTTGACAATTATGTTTGTATAATTTATTTAGACAAGTCGTTTGACAACATATCTTATTCAAGGGTTGTATTGGAAAAAAGCCCAATTCATTTAAACAGATATAAGATTGTTGCAACCGGACATAACTCCCATTGGGGAGAAGAATACGGATTATACATACAAAATACACCTCATAATGTAAAAATTAAAGACAAAGAAAAGATATATTTTTATGTTTTTGGCTTTGCCGATAAGGAAACTCCATATAAAGTTATTTATACAGATGAGAACGAAAAACAGGAAACTATATATTCGTCAAAAGCACAGTCAGCAAACGGTTCTTATATAGAATTGTTTAGCATTGAGGTTGACTCTGCAATTTCAAAAAATTATGACTTGCCGAACATAGAACTGATACTATAGGAATTAGTGTGAAAAATCACACCAATCCGATTATATTGTCCTCAAAATTTGCTGATGGCATAATTTTGAGATGGCTGTAATCACCATTTACGCCTTGTCAGGCTACGGCAAGGCGTTAATGATTTTTGATAAACTATTTGTAGCCTGGAAGGCTATGGTGATTAGTATGGAAATATACAGAATTATAAATAATAAAAAAGTGCTATTTACAATCATTATATTATTTATTGCTAATTTGATTATTTCATTTGGTATTGAAAATCAAAATGTAAAGAGCGAAAGCGGATCAGATATTTTTGTTATCAAAAATTTACTTCTAGATTCAAATATGAACAATATGAGCAAAGAAGATATTTCTTCAAGGTGCGATAGTTTAAAAAATATTATTCTTCTTAACGAATATTATAATGAATCTAAAGACTTACAATCTGCCGAAGAAACTTTTATCACTACTGAAGAAATAGAAATAAGGGAAAGTGACCCTAAAACAGCAGAGTGGTATGATGAAAATAAAGACAACATTGATATAGAAAATATAAGGTCTGCGTATTATGTTTACTCAAACGAACTAAAAAAACGCAGTTATATTGATTCGTATCCAGATTATTTGAACGACACAATTGAGAAAAGTCGTAATAGTACCCAAATCTCGATTTTTGATAATTCGTTTTCAAAAAAATCATCCGATGTTCTTGTAAAAAATTATGAAAAGCTCAAAGAATTAAAGCTAAATAATACCAATACTACTGCTTTTGAAAAATCTGTAACTAATAGTGTAACAAACATAATTACAGTAATTTTTGTGCTTATTTTATGTATAATGTTATTTTATAACAAAGATAAAAATATAGACATTTCCATACGCACGTGTAAAAACGGAAGAATAAAATTATTTTTCAGTCGAATAACAGTTTCATCTTTTCTGATTTTGTTATTTATAGCAATACTTTACACGGGAAACTTTATTATGTATGGATTTTTCTACGGATATAACATAGATGTAGGCTCGTGTGTACAGTGCTCACAGATATTCAAGAGCTTTTTTTTAACAGTATCATTTGCCAAATATTTAATAATATTTCTTTTTGTAAAATTTTTAACTGCTTTTTTAATTTTCCTTTTAATATATTTAATGATTTATGTTTTAAGTGATTTAAATGTATTTTTCTTTATTTCAGCGTTATTTACGGGAATAGAATATCTTCTTTACAAATATGTTGCAGTTTATTCCAATTTATCAATTTTGCATATTGCTAATGTAATTTCGTTTTTAAGCAATGAAAAATGGACAGAATACGGTATTTTCAATTTCTTTTCATATCCTGCCAGATGCTTTGACGGGATGGGAATCTTGCTGATTTTGGGCATCTTACTATTGATTACGATTAACGCTTTTATATCGCAAAAAGCATATACAATTCACACAAAAAGCAATATACAACTGAAAATCAGTAATTCTGTAAAAAGAATAAAAAATATTTTTTCAAGCATATCGGATAAAATTATGTCTAATCACGGCGAGAGCTATAAATTGTTTGTTTCTCAAAAATTTATTCTTGTATTATTCGTTGCCACCTTGGTCTTTTTTAACACATATTCATTTGGAATAGTTGAAAAGCAACCTGTAGAAGCATATCTTGATAGTTTTTACGCACAATATAGTGGTGAATTGGATAATGACACTTATAAAACAATCAAAAAAATACAAAATTCAGTTGAGAAAAATGAAACGATACTCGACTCAATCGAAAGCAAATATGAACAAGGGCAAATAAGCTTTGAAGAGTTTTCAACACAAAGAAACAAATACAATACAAACGACGCCATAAAAAAAGCGCTATCGGTAATTCAAAACAAGGTAGATTATATTTTTTCACTTGAAAGTCAAGGAATAACCGCTTTTTTGATTGATGAAACAGGTTATAATAATTTGTTTGGGGTTGACTCTTTTCAAAGCAATTCAGTTCATATCATTACATTTTTGCTGATTCTTTTATTCTTAACATATGGTTTAATGGCAAAAGATAAGGATAAGAATATCGCATGTCTTTTAAAAAGTACAGTCAACGGAAGAAAACATCTGATGAAAACAAAACTGAATATGGGATTAATTTTTTCAACGGCAATATATGTTTTTTGGATCATTGTTGAGTTATTATACGCAAAAATTTATTTTAATATTGGCAATTTATCAGCACCAATACAAAGTATTGAAGCGTTTTCCGATTATCCGATAAAAACTAATATTTTAATGTTTACCATATTCTTTTATGCTTCAAGATATGTAATACTAATGTCTGTTTTTTATATGTTTATGGCCGTTAATACTTTTTGTAAAAATAAAATCTCAATGATTATAAATTTAATATTTTTTGTTTTACCGTGCACACTCGAATTTTTGGATTTTGATATTATAAACAGATTTTCTGTTGTAGGAATACTGAATTTTACACACAACTATTTGTCAATTCAAAACTATCTTACGGTCTATTGTTTACTGCTGATTTTACTCCTGATTGTTTGTTTATGTCTGAATATTTCAATACCAAAAATTTATTATAAAAAAGGGGAAAGCTTATGATTTTAAAAATAATTGATTTGACAAAAAAGTATGGAGACAATTGTGCCTTGAATAATGTATCTTTAAATTTTACAAATGGAATTTACGGAATTTTGGGTCCAAACGGCTCCGGAAAAAGTACTCTGTTTAACATAATCACAGACAACATTTCATCAACATCCGGCTTAGTAACTCTTGATGACAAAAGCATAACACAATTAAAAGATAAATACAGAGAAAAAATTGGCTATATGCCCCAACAGCAAGGCTTTTATGAAGATTTTACAGTGAATATGTTTTTAAAATATTTTGCAAAATTAAAAGGTATTAAAAAGAGCGACGCTACAATATCTCAACTTCTTAAAACTGTAAATCTTGAAAATCAAGCAAAAGATAAAATAAAATCTCTCTCAGGTGGGATGAAGCAGAGATTGCTGTTTGCACAGGCACTGCTTAATGACCCGAAGATACTTATTCTTGATGAGCCGACAGCAGGGCTTGACCCCAAAGAACGTATAAATTTTCGCAATATGCTTGCAGAATTATCCAAGGACAAAATTATTCTGCTTGCAACTCATATTGTATCTGATATTGAGTGCATTGCCGACGAGGTTATTTTACTTAAAAAAGGAAAACTGATAAAAAAAGATACACCCGAAAATTTAATGTCAAGTGTATCTGATAAGGTATTTGAAATCAGAGGTACAAAAGAAGAACTTTTATCTCTTCAGCTTAGTGTAGGACTTGGTAATATTATTCACGACCAGAACGGTATTTCCCTGAGAATTGTAACAGACAAGCCGCATTACAGTTATATTCCTGTTAAAGATAACATTTCCCTTGAGGATGTATATCTGTATTATTTTGAGTATTTAAAATGATATAGTTTGCAATAATAAAATCAATTTTTCAAAATGTTTTAAAGAATTAAAAAAATAGGAGAATATATGAAATTGAAAAATAATTATAAATTTGATAAATTGCTTATAGGCTTAGCCATAGCAATTGTTCCAACATTTGCCTTAATGATAGTAGCAAAATTCACAGCAAATATGACCGCAGCAATAATAGGTTCTATAATATGTGTTATAGAAATGATGGCTTTGTCAATTGTGATATTCTTTGTATTTAAAGACATGGCAAAGACTATGATGGATGATTATAAAAGCAGAAAAAATTTATTTTCAGGAGCATTATGTATAATACTCATTGCTGTAACTTCATACTTGTTATTTAAAGGTTTTGGAGATTCATTCTATAAAGATAAAACTAATGATTTCAGCAGTATGGCAAATACAATTATAAGTTTGACACCAGCTCTTCTTTCATTACTTGGCGTTCATTATTCAAATATGATTCAGGAATCAAGACGAAAAGAGGATTTCAAGATTGCGAATACTCCTTGTCCTCTGATTGAATGCCGTGTTGAAAGAATACATCAAGAAAACAAAGTTGAAAATATATACATGGATGCAAAAATCAAAAATCTTGCAAACAATATTTTAATTCCACTCTATATTGCAAATAATAAGCTCAACTATTCGCCTGTGACTAAAGATATTAACGGAGAATTCAATAACATAAGAGTTCCCTATACAAATTATGAAAATGTATATTTTATATACAAAGATTTCTATGGGAATACATATAGGACTAAATTAGATATAAAAATTGATAAAGAATTTCAAAATCACTATACTGCAACAAAAAATGATGAACCCATTCTATTAACTGAAGAAGAATTAGATGAGTTTTTATTTTTAGCGGAAAATAAAAATAATTATGCTCCGTGTAACAAACAATAATTAGATTTATCAGTATTACTATGAGGAATCAATATGAGGGGAATTTCAAACTATAACAAAGGTGAAAAACTTGCAACAGGATTTGCAAGACCTAAAGTTACATCACTATTCTTTGACAAAATATGGTTGCCGAATTCATTATTAAATTCTACATATGAATATACTGGAATTCCAAAGGAATTATTAGTTAAAGAAAATAACGAATTAAGCATATTACGACATATTAATTCAGGTGATTTGTACAGACGTGCAAGGATGAAAAATAGTGGTATAACATTTGATGAAATATTAGTTGGCGATTATTATAAAATTGCAGAAACACATAATAATCCATTTAATTCAAGCAATTCACGCATTAGAATCACTAATGCGTGAATGCGAAATGCTTACTAATAAGCCAGTTAATTTTGATGAATTTAATAATTCAAAATTTAAATATTCAAAAAACAGAAACAATGCAATTTTGCTTAATACAGAAAACTTTTGCAGAAAATATAAGATTAAGATTTCGCCTGTATTTCATAGCTTGACAGATTTTGAAAAAGAAACTGCACAAATTACTTCAGAAAAGTTATATGGAAATAATAATGTTGAATTCCGTATAAAAAAGCCAAATACATATAAGAATAAGGATGTTGTTTCAATATGTATAGAGGATTTTCCTGATATTGTAGATGATAGCTTGTCTTGGGAACAAGTATTAGATATAAGGAAAGATAAAATTCGTAATGAACAATTACGAAATTTTTTAACTTGGACGGAACGTAACTTTCAAAATATGCCGCCAGAACAGATAAGAGAGACTCTTGAATCTGAAATGGAGGAATATAAAGAAGCATTAAGGTTTTTTGGTATAAAAACAGCAATGGGTGCATTTTCGACAATAGTATCCTCTGCGAGTTCCATAGTATCTATACTTAATAATCCTGAAATAACATTACCATTACTATCTATCGCATCGGTATCATTAAATTATGCGTCAAATACATATATGTCATATTTGGACAACAGAAAAAAGCCAATTGCTTATCTTTATAATATTGAGAATTATATAGATTAATAAAGTGGTATTAATATTATATACTCTTTCTGTTGTATATTTTATAATGGGTACTTCACTTCACCTGTCCTGATGACAGGAGCCACCTTCCGCCGATTGAGTATAATACTCCCTTGGCGGAAGATTTTTCTTTTTTTGCTCACTGCATTTTCAATTTGTAGAGCAGACTGCTCTTGCCGCCATGTTTTCTGTATCTCTGTTCCGTAACAATAAGCCCTTCTTTTCGTAAATCATTCAAAGCTCTCCGAACTGTTGATTCAGAGAGCTTTAACTCTTTTGCTATTGTAGGAATAGAGGGCCAGCATTCGCCATCCTTGTTAGCACGGTCGTAAAGATAGATATAAACAGACACTGCCCGGTGCGGCAAGTCTGCTTTGTAAATATGATTAAGTCTGCCTATCATGCTCACCTTCTTTTCTTGATGGTGGTTCTACTTTAATGGAAGTAGTCTTATCCTGTTGACTTTCATCGTCACTTGCTTCTGCAATCTTATTCTCTGTAGGCGATTCCGCTTTTACATGATTTTGTCCACCTAAACTATCGGTGTTGCCTTCTTCAAGTGCCTCTTTCCACTCAGGATGGTATTTGAAGATGATTCTATCAATCAGTTCATCTTTGCAGGCATATTGCACCTCACGATTTCCTTGCTCTTCCATTTCATAAGGATTTTCAAATTCAATACCCCACTTAAAGAATAGTTTGAGTTTTACTCTCATAGGATAACAGCCTGTTTTCATAACAATAAAATTACCTTTTGGCAGAGATTTTAATTCGTCAGGAGTCATTAGCGGTCGCTCAATCATCTGCAAAGACTGTGAGGGATCGTTTTTGCTTCTGCTCACGGAGCCTGTCATTACCGTTCGACTACCAAGTGCTTTGGATAATACATCTGCTGAACTGCTGTTCGGAGCAAAGCCGCCGAAGATTGTGAGCTGGGTGTTATCAATAATAATCTCGCTGCCTTCTTTACCGTAATTCTTTTCAAGCTGTGCAAAGGATTGTATTATCGGCACAATCTGTAATCGTCTTGAACGGGATGCGCTGAACATCATTTCGGCAGATTCTATCTTGGGCAAAGTGCCAAACTCATCGGCGAAGAACACACAACGATTTTTAAGTTTACCTCCGTTCTCATCAGCAACCGAGAGTATCTCTCTGTATAACTGCTGAATGATTAAGGAAATCATAAAGAACGTATTTGGGTTTTCTTCAGGCATAACAAGAAAGATAGCAGATTTTTCATTACAGAATCGTTCTGCATCTATCTCTGTATCAAAGCAGAGTATCTGTTCCAATTCTGAATCAAGAAAAGCATTCAGCCTTGACAGTGCAGTAGACATAACAGATGCCATACTTTGTTCTGCCGTGTTAAGAGCTGCCCCTGCAAACCATTTTGCCTTATGCTCATCGGGCAGAAGTTCCATTAAGGTCTGAAACTGATTTTTTCCTTTATTGCCTTTTCCCTTTGCAGGAGCCAGTAGTTCCTGAATGATTTTAAACACGGATACAATGTGCCTTTCCTGTGGTTCACAGAATTCAGCAACCAACAGTATTGTTGCCGACAGCAGACCTTCAGCGGCATCATAGAAATACGCATTTTGACCGAAGGAAGAGGCGTCCATTCCTGAAAGGATAATTGTTTTGGCAATAATCTTTGCATATTTTTCTGCCTTAGCTTTGTATACAAGCATTTCAGAGTTTTCCTGATACATATCCATATACTTGTTTACAAGGTGCAGAAGATTGTTTCCGTTGCTCTTGGTGGGATTACGCAGATCGATTACGGATATATTGTAACCATAATACTTTTGCGCAATCGTGCCGTAGTTTCGCATGATATCCCCCTTGGTATCCGTATTCAGAAAAGACATACCCGATGCAAGAGCATATTCAATACACGGATACATCCAATAAGCAGTTTTTCCAACACCTGCAGCACCAATCATAAGTGCATGAACATCTCATGTATCCACAAGTGCAGATGTGTCAAACTTAGTTCCTTTACAACCAACGACCAAGCCTTGTTCTGTTGGCAGACAGTTTCCTTTACGCCATTCTTTCGGATTGAATGACACTTCTACATAGGTGTCATGGATTTCCTTTTTGGTTGCCCAACGAGCAGTGCCATGCTGTCCGTCACCAACTGTTTTGTTTTTAATTCCGTTCAGGCTGTAGACATGTGTTAGTAAAGTTATACCACCAAGCACTGAAGCCATAACTACTGCGACTACAACCAAATACAATACATTGCCCATAGGGCAACACGCTTAAATATTTTTCATTTCACTCCTTTGATTAGTTATTCTTTGAATAGTTTATATAACATACCGACAAGATTCTTCACTCCCTTCTTCATCCAAATTTAAATAATCTTCATTCCAGTCTTTATATGACGGAACAATTATTTTTGTTGTGTATCCATCTATATTATCCAATTTGTTTTGTGTTCTTTTGGCAGCTCTCTGACCATAAAAATCGTTATCATAGCCTATGAACACTTCTTTGATATTCGGATAATCTTTCAGGCATTGAAAAAGCACCCTGTCCGAAATGGAGCAGGATGCTGCGTAGCTATTTTCTTTCCAATTTTCTTTGTTCAAACAGATATATGAGAGCATATCAATGGGAGCCTCAAACAAGAATAGTTTGTTATTTGTTCCAATCCAATGGAATGCGAACTCGTCTAAACTGCCTTCAGCATTTCCTTTGAATGTGCTGCCTTTGAGTATCCCTCGCTTATTAGCATGAAGAGGAACTCCGTTTTTATCAAAGCCGACGAACACTGCATTGTGATAATCTGCCGATTCAAAAATCATTTTCTTATCTACAAATGCTTGAATGACATCCTCATCAATACCTCTGATATTACAAAGATACTCTTTAACTTTGTCCATATTCCAATATGTTTTCGGCATTTTAAACGGCTTTCGTATAATTTCTTTTGGTTTGGCTCTGATAATAGTACCGCACTTTCCATCCAAGAGGAACTGCACAGCTTCAGCATATTCTTTGTTATAGAACTTTCTGACAAAGCCTACTGCATCACCGCCGACTCTTTCGTATTGATGAAACCATAGGTTACCTCTGACAGTAACCTTCTGTGTTCCATCAAGCCATTCATATTCACTGCCTGATCTTTTCAGCGTTTCACCTTGACTTTTAAGCAATTCTACAAGGTCTGTAGTCCTTGCTCGTTCTCTTTCTTCTTTTGTAAATTTAATATATGATGACATTTTAAGACCTCCTTCATTTTCTATTTATCAACATATAAATAATTGTAAATTTTTAAATAAATTCAAACTTTTTGTGTTACCTTTTACGATTTTTGTCACTGTATATTTCAAAAGGTAAAATTTGTAGTTTTTCCTTGTCAAGTACCTGAATTTATATAATTTTGTCGAAAAAATCTATAATTTTGCATTTCTCATTGACAATCAGCAAATAAAATCTATATTAAAGATGTTGTATTCTGTATTATTTTTTTGAATTTATGGATAAACTCATCTTATTTCTCGGATGTTTTGATTCTAATATCTCACGGGTTTTACTTGTGCTAATATGCGTATATATTTGCGTAGTTGCTATTGAGCTATGTCCGAGAAACTGCTGAATATATCTTATATCCACATCTTCGTTGTGGAGCTCAGTTGCGAAAGTATGTCTGAACATATGTGGTGTAATGTGCAATGGTGCACCAACAGCATTTGCATAATCATTGACCATATATCGTATGGACTGCTCAGATAAGCGATTACCTAACCTGTTTATCAACAGGTAATCAGACTTTTGCGAACGGCTGATCAGGTAATTGCTTATCGTTTTACTTAATTCATCACTAATACACATAATTCGTTCTTTTGAACCTTTGCCAAAGATGCGAATTGTGTTATCGCCTAAATTGATAGCAGAAGTTTTTAGGTTTGAAATCTCCGAAACTCTCATTCCGGTAGAAAACAACAATTCAAGAACAACAATGTTTCGGAGTGTTACTTCTTTTTGATACTTGCTGTCAGAAAGAGAATTTTGTTTATATGCATAAGTAAGCATATCCTGAATACAGTTTAGCGGTATTGTTCTTGGTAATTTTAAAGGCTCTTTGTATTTAAGAATAATTTTGTGGAACGGATTGAATTCAATAATATCCTCCATTTCCATATATCTGTAAAATGCCTTAACACAAGCTATCTTTCGTTTAGCACTTTTAGGTTTGTACCGATTGTGCAGCATATTGATATATGAATTAAGTTCGTTTTTGTCAAAGCAGTCACGCTGATTCATAAAATCACAAAACTGTTTCAAATCAATTTTGTAAGCCTTGAGGGTTAGATTGCTTAAACCCTTCAAGGAATTACAGACAATCAAATATTTGTCCTTTTCATTAACTAAATTAAACATAAAAATTCCTCCGTATATTGATAAATCAATTATGACGGAGAATACCTTAAAAGTCGATTGAAACCGACGAATATCTCTGAAAAGTTTGCAATTTGACACGAAAAATTTGCATTTTGACATTTAGGGTTGTTTTATTCAGCACTTTGTGCTAAATAAAAATAAAAAAATTATATTATTAAATAAGGGATAATATTCAATTAT